>JAEEGF010736227.1_pt1 | contig 140491 bp, 136 predicted proteins | sample 9134171 | NCBI WGS metagenome assembly JAEEGF01 (sample SAMN16246542, study PRJNA631951) | gut metagenome | biome: gut microbiome; feature: rumen; material: AP-attached | host: Bos | place: Iran: Karaj | collected 2018-10 | reverse complement strand
TTCATATGTTGCAATACCGCCCATTCCCACAACAGGAATGGAAACCGCATGACTTGCTTCATATACCATTCGAACTGCAATAGGATGAATTGCAGGGCCGGATAAACCGCCGGTCTTATTCTTAATAGCGAAAGTGCGCTTTCTTATATCAATCTTCATACCGGTTAAGGTATTGATAAGAGATATCGCATCAGCACCTCCTGCTTCCGCTGCTCGCGCCATTTCCTTAATATCTGTAACATTAGGACTAAGCTTCATTATAATAGGCTTAGTTGTATGCGCCTTGATTGCACGTGTTATATGTTCAACTGCTCTTGAATCCTGTCCGAATGCAATTCCGCCTTCCTTTACATTAGGGCAGGATATATTGATTTCAAGAAGATCCGCCTTGGTATCGGATAGTTTCTCAACGACACCGCAATATTCTTCTTCGCTCTTTCCAACTACATTGACAACTATAGCTGTATTATAATCATAAAGGAACGGAAGATCGCGTTTCATGAATGTATCAATTCCCGGATTCTGCAAGCCGATCGCATTCATCATTCCGCTCGGTGTCTCGGCAATTCTCGGTGTAGGATTACCCGGCCAGGGAGTTAATGCAACGCCCTTGGTTACAACCGCGCCAAGTCTGTTCAGATCAACAAACTCAGAAAATTCTATTCCCGAACCAAAAGTTCCGGATGCAACCATTACAGGATTCTTAAGCTTTACACCGGCTAAAGTAACTGAAGTATTCATTATATCTCCACCTCCCCGGCAGGAAATACAGGTCCCTCTTTACAGATTCTTGTATTATTAACATTGGAATGCGAATCTATATCTTTTGTCTTGCATACGCAAGCAAGGCATGCTCCGATTCCGCATCCCATTCTCTCTTCAAGTGATATATAACATTTAATATCATGACTTGCAGCATATTCTTTAATAGCTCGAAGCATAGGAGTCGGTCCGCAAGCGAATATATAATCGGTATCTATCTTGTACTCATCCATTGCATTAAGTACATTGCCCTTGACCCCATCGCTTCCGTCTTCCGTCGCAATATAAACCTTCGAGTAATTAATAAAATCTTCTTTTAAAAATTCGTTATTATCTCTGTACCCAAGCACTGCATTAACTTCGCACCCCTTAAGGCTCTTAGCCGCTTCAAGCATAGGCGGTATGCCTATACCTCCGCCGATTACGGTAACCTTTCCTTTGACTTCAGGAAAACCGTTGCCCAAAGGTCCCATTATATCGAAGTAATCTCCTGCCTTAGCCTTGGAAAACTCCTCAGTTCCCGCGCCTGCAATTCTGAATACTATACGGACAATCTCATTATCCCTATCTATCTCGCATAATGAGATCGGTCTCGGAAGCATTCTGCTCTTATCATTGGAATATACCGCAATAAACTGACCCGCCTTGGCAAGACGTGCTATCTTGGTCTTAAAACGAATGCTGTAAATTCCCGGTGCAAGACAATCAATACTTTCTATTAATGCTCTCTCTTTAATCTTATCTGCCATAATACCCTCTAAAATATATCTATTCCGTTCATCAGTCAATTAGTTAATTGCTGATTTTATATCTTCTCTCATATCGATAACTGCCTGTCTTGAAGCTTCTTCGAAGTGTTCTTCTCCATACTTCGCATATTCTTCTTTCTTATATGCGGCAATTATACCTCTTGATGAATTAACAATTGCTCCAAGTCCGTCAGGATTGAAGAATGCCTTTAAGTCTTTTCCTGTGCCGCCCTGTGCTCCGTATCCCGGAACAAGAATCAATGTCTTAGGCATAACCTTACGAAGTGCTGCACCCATCTCAGGATAGGTTGCACCTACAACGGCTCCGACATAACTATAGGCATCACCCATAACATCCTCGCCCCATTCTCTTACCTTATCCGCAACATGCTCATAGAGAGGCTTACCGTCTATAATTCTATCCTGGAATTCACCGCTGCTCGGATTGGATGTCTTAACGAGAATAAATATACCCTTCTTCTCTTCCTTACATACATCAACGAAAGGCTTAATTCCATCCGTGCCAAGATATGGGTTAACCGTTGCGAAGTCTGCATCAAATCCTGCAAATGTCTTACTTCCCACCTTAACATGACCCAAATGTCCGACTGCGTATGCTTCGGATGTAGAGCCAATATCACCGCGCTTTACATCGGCTATAACAACAAGGTCTTTCTCATGCGCATAATCAACCGTCTTCTTATATGCAATAACACCTTCTACGCCGAACTGCTCGTACATGGCAATCTGCGGCTTAACTGCCGGAATCAAATCATATGTCGCGTCTATAATTCTCTTGTTAAATTCAAATATCGCTTCTGCTGCACCCTTTAATGTCTCGCCGTACTCCGCATATGCCTTCTTCAAAATATGCTCCGGCACATATTTAAGCATCGGATCGAGTCCTACAACTATCGGTGCATTTGTCTTTACAATTTTCGCATTTAACTTATTAATCATTTCTTTTCTCCCTCTATATTGTTAATTCTTATGTCTAACCCTTAAGAATACGACCTGCTGCAATTGTATATACTACTTCGCCGTATACACTTCTTCCCGCAAACGGAGTATTGGTTCCTTTTGATTTAAAAGTGCTTACATCAATATTGTATCTCTTATTCGGATCAATTATCGTTATGTCGGCAATTGCACCACAACTTAAATGACCTCTGTCGATTTTTGCAACAAGTGCAGGATTGTAACTCATCTTAGATGCCATCTGCAAGGGAGACATCACTCCGGTTCTTACAAGCTCTGTTATTGTTAAAGCAACCGCAGTCTCAAGTCCCACGATCCCAAAAGGAGCATCCTTAATGGATTTCATTTTTTCCTCACGCGTATGCGGCGCATGGTCAGTAGATATTACATCCATAATATCGCTATGAAGACCATTTTTCAAGGCTTCTACGTCTTTTTTTGTACGAAGAGGCGGATTCATCTTATAATTTGCATCATCTTTTACTATTTCATCCGAAGAAAGCGTAAAATGATGTGGGCAAACTTCAGCTGTTACCTTAATTCCTTCACGCTTTGCAGCATCTACCATCTTAACGCTGTCTTCCGTGGAGCAATGACATAAGTGAAGAGTTGCACCGGTTTCTTTTGCCAGAAGTATATCTCTTGCAACTATTACATCTTCAACCGCATTACTTATTCCTTTCATGTTAAGACGTGCGGCATTTTCATCCATATTCATAACTCCACCGTTAACAAGATTGATATCTTCGCAATGAGCCAGAATCGGATGATCGTATTTTGCAGCGAGGCGCATAGCATCTCTATATATATTGGAATTCATAACAGACTTTCCATCTTCGCTTAACGCAATACAGCCGTTATTGAACATTCCTTCTATATCCGATAATTCTTCGCCTTTCTGACCTTTTGTAATAGCTCCGACCTGATATACCGTAATGCCTGTCTTTGCGCCACGCTCCTGAACATCCTTTATTACTTCAGGATTATCTGCTACAGGCTTAGTATTCGGCATCGCAAATATGGTTGTAAAACCACCGTTAATTGCTGCAGCGCATCCTGTTTCAACCGTTTCTTTCTCAGTAAGGCCGGGGTCTCTTAAATGAACATGAAGATCTATAAGTCCCGGCATAACATACATACCCTTTGCATCTATTACACGGTCCGCATTTCTTTCAATATTCTCCGATACTTCAGCCACTCTATCCCCTTCAACGAGAATATCGCCAACCATATCTATATTATTTTTAGGATCTAATATTCTACCGCCTTTAATCACAACTATATCTTTCACTTTATATCCTCCGGAAAAGATTATTCAAAAATAGGGCTGCGCTTTGCGCAGCCCTATCAAACTTAAATTACTGTCTTACCAGCTGCTCCTCTGCATATCTTGCGATATTGGAAGCATTAACATATTTGGTTGCCTGCTGACCCTCGATAACAACAAGTGTCGGTGCCTGCATAACTCCATACTTACGTGCCAATTCAACATTCTCTTCAGCATCGATAAGTACGTACTTCTCGTCCTTTAAGTACTCCTTGGCAAGTGCGCAATTAGGGCATGTCTTGGTTGTAAAGAGATATTTAACAACATCTTCATCCTTAATCTCAACATCATTGCCTGTAATTGTAACTAACTTAGGAGCTGTAGCCTTTGTCTTGGTTCCCTTGTACTCAAGGCAGGTATAAATCTTTCTGTTCTTGTATTCCTGAGCCTTACCATCGTTCCAGTTCTGAACAGGTCTATAATATCCTGTGATACGGCTGTATACTTCAGCAGGTGCTCCGCAATGAGGGCATGTGAAGTGCTCGCCTGCAAGATAACCATGTTCCTTACAGATAGAGTAAATCGGTGATAATGTATAATACGGTAACTTGTAATTCTCTGCAATCTTACGAACAAGGTTCGCAGCAGCCTTCCAATCCGGGAGCTTTTCTCCGAGGAATGCATGGAATACCGTACCGGATGTATATAATGTCTGAAGATCATCCTGAATATCAAGAGCTTCAAAGATATCATTGGTATATTCAACCGGTAAATGTGAGCTGTTGGTATAGAACGGTGTATCGCCTTCTTTACCTGCAGTCTTAATATCAGGGAAGCGCTTCTTATCGTGCTTAGCAAGACGATAAGCTGTACTCTCTGCAGGAGTTGCCTCTAAGTTGTAGAGATCTCCGTATAATTCCTGATAATCTGAAAGTCTCTCTCTCATGTGATTAAGCACATCCTGAGCAAACTTCTGTGTCTCTTCGTGTGAAAGGTCCTTCTGTAACCACTTTGCGTTAAGGCCAACCTCGTTCATACCTACAAGGCCGATTGTCGAGAAGTGATTATCAAATGATCCCAAATATCTTCTTGTGTATGGATATAATCCCTCATCAAGAAGTTTGCTTACAACGCCTCTCTTAATCTTAAGTGAACGCGCCGAAAGATCCATCATATAGTCAAGTCTCTTATAGAAGTCATTCTCATCCGTAGCAAGATATGCGATTCTCGGTAAGTTGATTGTTACAACACCGATAGAACCTGTTGATTCGCCTGCGCCGAAGAATCCGCCGGACTTCTTACGAAGTTCACGAAGGTCAAGACGTAATCTGCAGCACATTGAACGTACATCTGAAGGCTGCATATCTGAATTGATATAATTGCTGAAGTACGGTGTACCGTACTTGGATGTCATCTCGAATAAGAGACGGTTGTTCTCTGTATCTGACCAGTCAAAGTCGCTGGTGATTGAATATGTAGGAATAGGATACTGGAATCCACGTCCGTTAGCATCGCCTTCGATCATTGTCTCGAGGAATGCACGGTTAATCATATCCATTTCCTTCTTGCAATCCTTATATTTGAAGTCTAATTCCTTACCGCCTACGATTGCAGGCAATTCCGCAAGATCGTTAGGAACGGTCCAGTCAAGTGTGATGTTAGAGAACGGTGCCTGAGTGCCCCATCTGCTTGGTGTGTTAACACCGTATACAAATGACTCGATGCACTTCTTAACATCATAATAAGATAAGTTGTCTACCTTAACAAACGGAGCAAGATATGTGTCAAATGACGAGAATGCCTGAGCTCCTGCCCACTCGTTCTGCATAATTCCAAGGAAGTTAACCATCTGGTTGCAAAGTACCGAAAGGTGTCTTGCCGGTGATGATGTAATCTTGCCCGGGATACCGCCGAGTCCTTCCTGAATTAACTGCTTTAAAGACCATCCTGCACAATAGCCTGTAAGCATCGAAAGATCATGAAGATGAATGTCCGCATTTCTGTGAGCATCCGCAATCTCCTGGTCGTAAATCTCCGATAACCAGTAATTAGCTGTTACAGCACCGGAGTTAGAAAGAATAAGTCCTCCTACGGAATAAGTAACTGTAGAATTCTCCTTAACTCTCCAGTCCTCAACCTTAACATAGGAATTGACGATTTCCTTATAGTCAAGAATGGTGGACTTCATGTTGCGCATCTTCTCTCTCTGCTTACGATAGAGAATATATGCCTTGGCAACATCGGTATAACCCGACTGCTCAAGAACAGTCTCTACGCTGTCCTGAATCTCCTCCACATGAATCTGTCCGTTCTCGATCTTTGCCTGGAAGTTTGCAGTAACTCTTAAGCAAAGCATATCGATGATATCATCATTATACTCTTTACCTGTTGCAGTAAAGGCCTTGGCGATTGCATCCTTTATCTTGACTATAGTAAAATCAACAACCTGACCGTCTCTCTTTACGACTTCAAACATAAACTTTCTTTCCTTTCATATCGGACCACTGCAATTTCTATTAAGAAGTAAAAAACACCTCTAAGGTCCTCTGCCGTTATAAACATATTTTAGCAAAGTGACCCCGAGGTGTCAATAGTAAAAACACAATATCTAGTGCAAAGATTAGTTCACATTCTCTATATGTTGCGCATTTCACTTGGTACGTAGGCCTTGACATAAATGCCGTCTTCTCGGTATTCTTCAATCAATAATTCCCCATACTTACGAATTAATTGAATCTTACCTGCATCTTCGTAGTGAAATACTTTCTCGATTAAAACCTTCTCTTCACGAAGAAACTCAGCCAGAACCTCCTTCACCTTGTCGAGCCCTATATCGTGCTTAGCCTCTATTCTCAAGGTTTTATCAGCCTTGATATCTTTAAGGATTTCGTCCTCAACCACAAGATCTTGTTTGTTAAAAAGTGTGAGAATCTTTTTGTCCTTAACTTCGAGACTGTCTAACGTATCATAGACTATCTTCATCTGCTTACCCATCTGTGGATTCGATGCATCCACAACATGTATGATGTAGTCGGCGTACTTTGCTTCTTCCAAAGTACTCTTAAATGCCTCCACAAGATGATGTGGTAACTTTCTTATGAATCCTACCGTATCGGTAAGCATTATCTCCTGACCGTCTCCAAGCGTTAACGCTCTTGTAGTAGGATCGAGTGTCGCAAAAAGCATATCCTCTTCAAGTACTTCCGCCATGGTCATATGGTTAAGCAATGTTGACTTACCCGCATTGGTATATCCGACAATTGCCGCAACCTTGGTATGCGAACATTCTCTCTGCTTTCTCGTTATCTCTCTATGTCTTGTAATATCTGCAAGTTCCGACTTAAGCTGCGAGATTCTCGTCTTAATCGTACGTCTGTCAACCTCGAGCTTTTTCTCGCCCGGACCTCTTGTACCAATTCCGCCGCCTTGTCTTGAAAGTGTCTTACCTAAGCCCACAAGTCTTGTGGCTCTGTAACGAAGCTGTGCCAGCTCTACCTGTATCTTACCTTCGCTTGTCGTTGCCCTCTTAGCGAAGATATCAAGGATTACAAGCGTTCTGTCTAAGATGGCCACGTGTAACTCATTTTCAAGGTTTTTAATCTGCGCAGGACTTAATTCGTCGTCACAGACTATACCGGTTGCGTCATATATCGCAATAAGCTGTCTTATCTCGTCTAGCTTACCCGTTCCGACATAATATCCCGGGTGCGGCTGCTCTCTGTTCTGAATAACCCGACCCACAACAGTTGCGCCGGCGGTCTTACAAAGATCCGCAAGCTCGTCAACTGAATCCATTGTATCGTCTCCTTCTTCCAGGCAGACGGCCACAAGAATTACTCTCTCCTCTTTAACTGAATTTTCATATAATGTACCCAAATCACTACACCTCCGACTATAAAAACTACGGTGTCTCAATACGTGAATTAAGGAACGTAAGCTCTCTTATCATCACCTGATCATCCGGAAAAGTCTTAAGATAGGTTCTAACCGCATTAATCGCTTCCTTGTATTGATTGAGCTTTTCGAGACAGAAGATCTTATTCTCCATAAGTTTCTTCTTGTCGCTGTCATTGGTTGCCGCAGACAGTGCAGCATCCGCATAACTTAATGCCTTCTCGTACTCACCCGTCTCCGTTAAAATCTCCACTATCTGGTATAATGCTTCCGCATCGTTCTCATGGCTTTTAACGTAGTTCTCATATATTCCGTAGGCCTGTTCTCCCTGTCCCATCTCTCTCATTGCAGATGCCATATAAAGCTTTGCTTCTTCCGAGCCTTCATTCATGGCATTGCTTAAGACAAGCTTCGCAGCCTCATATTCTTTGAGTAAAAGATAGAAACGTCCCTGATAGCAATACTCTTCCGCGGTGCCGGCTTTAATCTCAAGTCCTCTTCTTAAATAGTCCTCAGCCTCTGTAACATCTCCCGAATATACAAGATTCTGATATATCGCAAGATAATACTCATAGCTTCTGGGCCTAAGCGATACAGCCTTATCATAATCGCGTAACGCTGCATCCTTATTATCGAGTGCCGCATTCAAATGTCCCCGAAGAAGATATGCTTCGGAATTGTTTTTATCATAATCAATTATCGCATTATATACAGAAAGCGCTTCTTCATTTTTTCCGACCCTGATTAAGCAGTAGGCCTTGTAATAGCATATGTCAAGTTCCGTGTCGGATATACGGCCGTTACTGTTATCAAGAGCTTTCTGAAAAGCGCTTAAAGCTGCATTATAGTCGCCCTTATTCATTTGCTTTATTCCGGCTGTTCTATACGACAATTCATCCTTCTCTCTGGGGTTAGGTAGCGTACACCCCGTAAGAAGAACCGATATTATAATCACACATGACATAGCTTTTACAAGCTTTTTGCCTAATCTGTCAATAATCATTTCGTATAAAACCTGCCTTATAAAACTTTCCTTTTAATTATAATTTAGGCTATGTTTCTTGTCAATTAAAGCCTCCCCGAGTACCGGGAAGGCCTTAAAAATATCATATACATTATCTTGCAAGGAAATCAACAATCTCGCCGACATACATCGTATGAGTATTGCCCTTATTCTCGCCGCTGTAAAGCGCAGCAATTACATCCGAATCGATGATGTCTTCTTCTTTGATCTTGGTTCTGCACACAAGGCGACATACAATCGCAAAGGAAGATTCATCAACAAAAGGAATTCCCTTATGCTCATTAACCGTAAGACCCGAAGTCAGGAACTTATTCTCTCTTCTTCCGGATACCTTGTCGAAATACTTTAATGCGCTTTTCTGCTTACCTTCGAAGAAGCTTATTGAGAATACGCCGGACCAGTCCATAAGTTCTTTCGTGTATCTCGAATCCTCTACGAATACGGTTACAACATTCATATTAAAAAGTACGCCCATGGTGCCCCATTTAATCGTCATTGCATTGACTCTTTCTCCTACACCCGATGTAAGAAGTGCTCCGTCAATACCAAAATCAGTAAATGGATCTCTTTCTATTAAGTCTGCCGGCATATCCTGAAATGTATGCATATGTTTCCTCCTATTTTGAGAACATAACTTTTTCGCTGTTAAAGAGTCTGGTTAAAATGTATACACATATAAGCGCTATCGCAATATTCGTTCCGCATGTGATTCCGACCTGTAAAGGATCGTAACCCGAACCAAACATCTCAGTAAGTATCATAGCAGAATTGTATATTGGAATTGTGAACATATAAAGGTTTTTGCGTGCCCCCATATATCCCGCATACATAGCAACAAGCATTGAAATGATATATATAGGTGTCGAATATCCTCCCGCTTCCTTAATCGTCTTGGCAATTGCGGAAATAACGGAAAAGATTGAAACTATCATAAGCTGTGTCGTTACAACAACCGCAAGCAATACAAGATAGTCGGTAACTCCGAGCATATCGACCATATTAATGTCACCGAGTCCGGCAACAAGCTTAGGAAGCGATGCCATAAGAGCGGTACATGTAACCGATGCACTTAAAAGTGCCATAACGGAGACACTTAATATCTTGCCGATCGCAATGGATGTTCTGGCAACAGGTGTTGCAAGAAGTGTAGCTATGGTACCGCGCTCTTTCTCACCTGCAATTGCATCACCCGTAAGGCTCATACATGAGGATGTCATCATCATTATAAGAAGCATGGGGATCATACCGCCGAGTACCGATGCGAACATATCCTCATCGGTTGCCAGGTCATACTGTTTCGTAATATCACTGTTAATGTCGAACTTGTTCGTCATTGTTGCTTCATATCCCGCGTATATCTCTGATATCATATTGTAGTATGTCGAGGATTCCGTACTTGATGAATTATAGTAAACCTCGATCTGCGGGGCTTTCGCACCGGAAGCGGCATCATATGCGGCAACTTCGGAATCAAAATCAGACGAATATACGATAAGTAAATCCAAGGCCTTGTCGCTTATCATGGTTACATATGGCTCAATATCGGTATCCGCATCCATATAAGTTACAGTGCAATCCATATTATCAAATATTGATCTCGCGGATTCAGGTGCGTCAACGCAATAGAATACAGGTACATACGCCTCATCCGATGTAAACGCGGAAGTAAAGAACTGACCCATAAAAGTGTACATAAGGTACATAATAAGTCCCGGAAGAATTACTACCGAGAAGAATAATCTCTTATCTCCGAAGAAATGATGGAATTCCTTCTTTGCTATAGTCCATGCTGATTTTAACATTAGAATTCGCCTCCCATCTCTTCATATATATCGAAAAAGCTCTCTTCCAAGGTCTTGCCGTTCTTGATCTCTTCAAGAGTTCCGACCTTGACCATCCTGCCGTTAACTATCATTCCGATTCTGTCGCAGAGTCTCTCCGCAAGCTCGAAGATATGTGTCGAAAGAATGATGCTCTTTCCTTCCTTCTTAAGCTCTACAAGGAAATCGGTAACAACCTTGGCGGTAATTACGTCGAGTCCGTTCGTAGGCTCATCGAAGATAACGAATTCCGGATTGTGAGCGATTGATATTACAAGTGATACCTTCTGCTTCATGCCTGTGGAAAGATCCGCAACCTTAACTTCCGCAAACTTATCAATACCGAACTTTGTAAAAAGCTCCTTCTTTCTCGCTTCCGTAGTCGACTTGTCCATTCCTCTAAGCTCACAGAAATAATCGAAAAGATAATTCGGTGTAAACCAGTCCTCAAGCTTAAGCTCACTTGTCATAAAGCCTATTCTCTCGCGAACTGCAGTAGGGTTATCCTTAACCGAATAACCGCTTACACTGATCTCTCCTTCATCAGGCTTAATAAGTGTTGCGATCATTCGTAAGGTTGTTGTCTTACCTGCTCCGTTAGGACCCAAGAGTCCGAATATCTCTCCTTGATTAGAGGAAAATGATACTCCGTCTACAGCTGTCTTGGTCTTTGACTTGGTCTTGTCAATCTTCTGCTGCTTGGAAGACAGCTTGAATGTCTTCCGAACGTTATCGACTCTTAAAATTTCTTCCATAACTTCTCTCCTTTATTTAAAATATTCTATTATGGTATTTTCTTCTCCCTCAATTGTTCCCTGAACCTGCGGATTGCGTCCGCCGCCCTTTATCGTAAGACTTTCCTTTGCTTTCGATAAAAGCGCTGCAACATCAACTGTATTGCCGCCGAGTATGAAGCGGTATGTCCCGTCCGTTCCGGTCTTAACCAGGATAAACACATGGCTTTCCGTCTTATCCATAAGTGCATTGCAGTAATTTCTAAGAAGCGACGCATCCATATCGTCTTCAATTAAAACTATTGGCTTATCCGTATGCTCGATCGCAGATACTTTTTCGAGCAGAGCTTTTTCCTTAACAGAATTAAGTTCTGCCTTAAGACTGCAGGTTTCTTCCTTAAGCTTCATTACGTTGGAATAAAGGTCTTCCTTTGCACTGCTTAATGCGCGTCCCGTATCCTGCAATATCTGTCTATAGGTCTGATATTCCTTAACGGCACGAAGTCCGCATTTAACGGTAAGTCTGACGCCGCCCTTATAGTTCTCATACTTGACTATATGAAAAGAGCCTACCTCGCCGGTGCTTTTAACATGAGGTGCGCAGCAGGCGCATATATCGTATCCCTTAACTTCTACGATACGAAGCGGTCCCTTGACCTCTTTCTTACTTCTGTAATTAAGCTTTTCTATCTCTTCTTTTGAAGGATAACCCGTGATTATCGGGACATTCTCGGATATCGCCTTATTGGTTAAGTATTCGAGTTCGAGAATCTCTTCTTCCTTTAACGGCCCGCCCACATCAATCGTACAGATATCTTCCGTAAGATGAAATCCGACATTATTGTATCCGTACTTTCCGTATGTAATTCCGGAGAAAATATGCTCTCCCGAATGATGCTGCATAAGGTCAAAGCGATGCATAAAATCAATCTTGCCTTCTACGCTGTCACCGGCCTTAAGATTAACAGTTCCCTCAATAAAATGAGTAATCACGTCATCTTTAATCTTAACATCAATTACTCTGTATTCGTTACCTGCGGTATCTTTTAACACTCCGGTATCGGGGTTCTGTCCGCCCTCAAGCGGAAAGAACAATGTCTTATCCAGTTCTACCGCTGTATTACCTTTATCATCCGTCTCTATTCTTACGACGCTTGCGGAAAACTCACCGGCATACGCATCCCTATCATATAATTTCTCAGTCATACATCCTCCGAAATCGTTTTGCTTCTATTATTCTACCAAAGTGACAAACGCTTTTCCATACAGCGTTTCAAAAACAATTATAAAGTTTTTATAAAATAAGGGCCCGACCCATAGGTCGAACCCTTTAGCTCTCATATATTACTTTCTTACGGGTGCTGAATGAATTGACTTTCCTTCAACTGCCTCAAGTGCTTCGGAGATACCCTCGCAATATGTCGGATGCGGACGCATTCCCTTAAGAAGTTCTGCGCGTGTCATTCCGTTAGCTATTGCCATTGTGTATTCTGAGATAAGATCGGTTGCACGTCCGCACATCATCTGCATTCCGAGAAGCTTATCTGTTGCTTCGTCCACAACAACCTTAATAAATCCTCTCTCCTGAAGATCTATAATGGACTTGCCGTTGCCGCTCATAAGATACTTGCCTGTCTTGACAGCGATGCCTTTTTCCTTGGCTTCATCAGCCGTCATACCAACCGATGCAATTTCAGGCTCTGTATAGATGCAGCTAGGCACGAAATGCGGATCAACCTCAGGCTTATTGCCGCAGATCATCTCAACTACTGCTTGACCTTCAGCTTCTGCCTTATGTGCAAGCTGAATTCCGCCGATTGCATCACCGATCGCATAGATTCCCTTGATGTTGGTCTCATACTTTTCGTCAACAACGATAAATCCTCTGTTAATCTCAGGTGTACAACCTTCAGCAAAAAGCTCTGCGGTATTAGGCTTTCTTCCGATTGCTACAAGTACACCTTCTGCGCTGACCGTAACTTCTTCTTCTTTCTTATTGGTATATGTAACCTTTAAGTTTTCGCCGTCTTTCTCAACCTTTGAAACCTTGCAGGATGTGCATACGTTAACGTTTCTCTTCTTAAGAAGCATTGATAAGCTCTGTCCGAATTCTTTGTCAAGGTTTGCAAGTAATCTGTCGAGTGCCTCGATAACTGTAACTTCACATCCGAGTGCTGCATAGAAACTTGCAAGCTCTACACCGATAACTCCGCCGCCGATAATGATAATCGACTTATAATCCTTAGGCTCTCCTTCGAGTACTTCATCACTTGTTACAACTCCCGGAAGGTCGAGTCCCGGAATCGGAGGACGTGCAGGGAATGAACCTGCTGCGATAAGTATCTTATCAGTTGTGATTGTCTTCTCGCCGTCTGCACATGTAACCTTAACTGTATTGGCATCCGTAACGAATCCCTTACCCGTAATAAGTTCGATCTTATTGGCCTTTACAAGTCCTTCAACTCCCTTAACGAGTGTCTCAACAACTTCTTTCTTTCTGTCATGAATCTTATTCATATCATAGGTCATACCGGTTACCGATAATCCCAATGTCTCAAAGCTTGCTGCTGCCGCATAAGTATTAGCGGAATGTAAAAGCGCCTTGGTCGGGATGCATCCTCTGTTAAGGCATGTTCCTCCGACTCTGTCTTTTTCCACAAGTGCAACCTTCATGCCAAGCTGTGCCGCACGAATTGCTGCAACGTAGCCGCCCGGGCCCGCACCGATTACAACTAATTCAAAATCACTCATAGTATCCTCCTAAAACGTAAACCTTATTATATAATTCTATTTCGTAAGTCTCTCAAGATGGCTCTTGGCATTAGCTGCCTTAGCGGAATCAGGGCACTCGTTGATAAGGCGCTGATAGTATGTAATTGCCTTCTGATTATCTCCCGTAAGTCTGTAGGACTGTGCGAGGAAATAAAGCGCATTACCGTCACCGTACGTAGGATTAAGCTGTATTATCTTCTCAAATACTACAATCGCATCCTCGTAATTACCCTGGTTATAATTGCCACCTGCCTCTGCATATAACATCTGGCAGTATTTATCGTTAACCTGATTTTTGAGCTTCTCATATATGTCCTTATAATCAGGCTCAATGCTGTCTTCGTTAATCTTACTCAATGCTTCGCCGGCTTCTCTGTACTCGCCGTTATTAAACGATACATACATTGCAAGCAGATTCTTATAGAATGACATATTGGTATTCGTCGATTCTTCCGAATCCGACAACGCATTAAGTTTCTTGGTAAGATCGTTAATCTTATCCTGATAATCCTTAATTGCAGCATTCTTTGTCGCTATATTGTTATTGGCATCAACGAGCTTCTGGGCACTTTCCCTTGAAGCCTCTCTTTTAACGCCCGGAACGATCAAAAATACTCCGATAAGGATTCCTACCACAAGTCCGAAGATTATATTAACCATCGTGTTTAATGTGGCATTATCTCTAAAGTGAGACGGCTTAATGATTGTATCATTCTCCGATATATATGCTACCGTACCGTCATCCGTAATGGTCTTCTTACCCTTGCTCTTCTTCTCATCCTTCTTTGCAAGTTCTTCTCTTGCCTCCTTTAAATAACGGATAAGAGTGGTATTATTCGCATCAACCTTAGCTATTGCCTCCAGAACGTTAACCGCTTCCTTATACTGCTCATTATGTATATATAGAAGTCCCAGAAGAAGCGCAGCTTTCACAAACTTCGGATTAATTCCTATAACTCGCTTAAGCTGAACGATCGCAAGATCTTCATTGCCTTCATTTGCGTATAAAAGCGCCTGATTGTACTTCTTGATACACTGGCTGAACTTTCCGGTTCTTGTAATATCAGGCTGTATATCATCAATATACTCTGCCGCAAGGTTATCTTCGCTTTTGATATTGATACTGATAACCCATTCACGAAGCGCAAATACGCACTCACCGATCTCGTAATAGCATAGACCCAGAAGATTTCTTGCATCTATATTATTCTTATTGTATCGCAGACTCTTGCTTAAATTATCGATTGCGCCTGACATATCATGAACTTCGGCGCAGATAAGTCCCTTATTATAATAAAAGTTCGAGAACTGCAAAATCTTACTATATGAACTCATATGTAGAAACCTTTCTATCTCTGAACTCTTCTTGCTTCCTTAAGCATCTCCTGCAATACGTCTGTCATATCATCAAGATTCTTGTTATAGATAGCTTCTTCTGCTTCTTCTACTTCAAGGCTTGGCTTAAATTTCTTCAATTCCTCTTCAAAGTTGATCATATCAATTCCTCTTTTCCTCAATTGCCAGCACATTGCCGACAAGGTACAAAGAACCCGTGCAGATAAGCGTACCGCCATCTGCCTCTTTCAGTGCTTTGTCATAAGCTTTTTCAAAATCGTGCTCAATAATGATACGGTCTTTAACTTCTTCAAAACACTCTGCGATTGACTCCGCTTCAAGCTTACGATATCCGTCTATCTCAGTGATTATTATTTTACTAAAATTAATTCCGCTTAGCAATAATGAAATGGAATGTGCGTAATCCTTCTCTTTAACCATTGAGAAGAACAGCGTCACATCTTTACATTTAAGCGCTTTTACACTATCTACCAGTACTCTTATTCCGTCAGGATTATGTGCGCCGTCGATATATACGTTCTCACGAACCTTCTGCATTCTGCCCGGCCACCTTGTCTTCTTGAATCCTTCATATATATCTTCAACGGATAAGTATCCTGCTTCTGCCAAAAGCTCTGCCGCCTGCATTGCAATTGCACCATTCTCTGCCTGATATTCGCCGTAGAACGGAAGTTCAACAGGCTCGCTGTGATTATTCAGGTCAAATTTGAATGTAACATGTCCGTTTCTTCGAGGCAGCACTTCTATATCTCCCGGATATACCGGATAATTCGGCGCTTTTTTCTCTAATGCCTTAGCGAAGATTACATCTGATACTTCCTTATTCTTTGCATCAAATACTATCGGAACGCCTTCCTTAATGATTCCTGCCTTTTCTCCGGCAATTTTCGCAAGTGTATCTCCGAGGTACTCCGTATGTTCAAGGCTTATCGAAGTAATCACGGTGACAATCGGCTTCTTAACGATATTGGTTGCATCAAGGCGTCCGCCGAGTCCCGTTTCGAGGACCGCAATATCTACCTTTTCCTTAGCGAACACAACCATGCCCATCGCGAACAATATCTCGAAGAATGTAGGATGCGGCAAGCCTTCCGATACCATACCATCTATAACTTTTTTAACTTCTCCGAATGCTTCGGTAAAAATCTCCTCCGAACAGTTCTCACCGTTAATCTCGATTCTCTCCAATATGCTCACAAGGTGCGGTGATATAAAAAGTCCCGTCTTCTTTCCCGCATGGGTAAGTGCTGATGACAGCATTGCGCATACGGATCCCTTACCGTTAGAGCCCGCAACATGCACAACAGGGAACTTCTCCTGTGGATCTCCTAAGCGCTTCAGAAACTCTCTTGTATGCTCAGGGGTATTCTTCGTGGAGAACCTCTGCACGTCTCTTATATAGTTTTCTACGTCATTTACTGTCATATCCGTACACCTCGGTCATTTTAGCGTATCCTTAATAATTATAATATCCTCGGGGGATTTTGCAAGTGTTATTATAACCTGCATAGAAGTGAACGCCCCACATATCCGATATATGAAATGCGGCAGAACCTGTAACTATGCACTCCTGAACGGCTATTGCTTACTAAGCTCATTCTCGTGAGGTTAATCAGGCGTTCGTCGCGCTAAACTCGCTAAGCTCGCATCATCAGTGCGAGCTTGCTCAAACAGTTACCGCTCCTCGCCAACCTCACTCGAATTTGCTAAGTGCGCAATGCTAATGTTCTGTCGTACATAGTACAGGCCCCGCCGCATATCGCTACGCTACGAATATGCTAATCCAATCCCCAAAGCATATCTAGTTTATTATCGTAACGTATATAGAAGTGAGCATTCCATATATCCGCGTAAGAACATTTGCATTGCGCACTTAGTGAACGCAAGCAGGGATAGCAACGAGCTCAAACTGTTTGAGCCGTCTCGCCAAATAAGGCGAGGCGAGCGAGTTTTGAGCGAGGCACGCGTGGTCATCCCTGCGCAGCGCGAACTTAGTAAGCAATAGCCGTTCCAAGCGGATATATGGGATGTTCACTTCGATGTAAGCATACTAATCAATAGCCGTTGTGGAGTGCACAGTCGTGCCTCATGCCGTATTCCATATACCTATAAAAAAAAGCGCACCCAATGGATGCGCTATAAAAGCAAATTACATTATATCTTCATTTTTGACCATGTGCACGTGGTCACCCTCTTTGACGAACTTGATACCCTGCTGTGCGTCTTTAACATTAACCACAATATCATCGATTCGCACCGTAGTACCGGGATATACATTACCGAAGACCACAATCTGTGCGCCTTCCGCTCTTGAGACGATATCGTTTAATTCCGCCATCTCTTCCTTATCCTGCGAAAGAGTCGTAGCTTCCTTAACCTTCATACGAAGAAGCGCTACCTTACGAGGGTCACTCTTCGGTCTGTCAACAACCGACATATTAGCCTTCTCTTTTTTCTCAATCTCAGCAATCTGATTATTGATACTCTCAATAGCCTGATCCGCCGACTTAACCTTATGCTCTAAGACCTTCATTCTTCTGTAGACTTCAACTTCTGCGCCGACCGCAACCATCGTCTTAGTCTCCATATCATTACCGATCTGATTGGCCTCAACACCGCTTATTGCTCTTATGGATCCACCCACAACAGAACCTCTCGCACCCGTTATGATAAGCTTCTCACCGCATACAACATCACAGTTGAGTAAAACCTCAGCATTAATTGTTCCTCTTATATCAAGAGTCGCATATTCGATAAACTTTGCAAAAAGATTACCCTTAGTCTTAAGCGTTGCCTGCGAGTTACCCATAAGTCCGCTCTTTAAAATAATATCCTTACCGGCATTAATGCTGGCGTTCTCCACAATACCATCTATAGTTACGGAGCCTGTTGCCTTAATAGACATACCGGTCTTAACCATACCGTGAATTACAACGTCGCCGTTAAAATCGATATTACCGGTCTGAACACCAATATCCGACTGAATCTCATAAATAGGGCTAATCATAACCCTCTCCTGAACGAGCTCGATCTTACCCGCTATATCGGCAGTATAATGGTCACCATCCTCACTTCTGGTAAATCCCTTGCCGAGAAGCGGAGGCAAGTCTCTTACACGCTTTGCCGCCTGAGGAGCACCCTTTACATTAAAGCCGTCTTTACCGACGGTGCAATGATGATAAATCGCAATCTCATCACCTTCAGCGACCGTTGAAATCGTATTCATTGAATAATAGTCTGCACTGCCGTCAGGAAGAATCTTAGGCGCACGAGAAAAATCACGGTTAAACAGGAACTCGAAATAACCGTCACTACCTTCTACGCAGTCTTGACCTACCGCAATTCTTCTCTCCTGCATATAGATCTTGTCTTCAACCATGTGCTTTATGAGTTCTTCATCAATGCCTGCCTTAACACCCTTAATATCGATGGCTCGTTTAACTTCTTCCAAGTCATAATTTTCGCCATCCGCAGGAATCGGCAACGACATAAAGGCTTCCATGGAATCGAACGATATTCTTATCTGTGGACCATTCTCCTTCTGAACGCTCATAATATCTCCCTTGCAGTGTCTAATCTGCAAACTGCATAATTAACTATTATTAGTTTACCATTATAATCAGACAACTGCAAGAAAAGTCTATCATTTCACCATTATTTCAAACATTTCAGACGTTCTTCAACCTGTGCAAGTGTCTGTTCGTATTTAAGCTTCTTATCCTGCTCTTCTTTAAGCTTGGCTGCAGGAGCTTTGCTTACGAAGTTTTCATTTGAAAGCATCTTCTCGGATCTCTCGAGTTCCTTAAGAAGTCTCTCCTTCTCTTTGTTAAGACGCTCTTTTTCCTTCTCAAAGTCTACAAGCTCTGCCATCGGGATAAAGCATACGGCATCTGCGATAACTACAGATACAGCGTCATCTGCTACGCCTTCCTTATCGGCCTGAACTTTTATATCAGAAGCGGATGCAAGATTCATCATGGAATCCTTGAATGTATTAAATGCTCTTCTTACATCTTCCTTCTCGGAAACTATGATAAGAGATGCCTTTCTTGAAGGTGGAACATCCATTGAAGTTCTGGTATTTCTGATACCGCGAACAAGCTCTTTTACTGCTTCGAATTCTTTCTCGAATTCCTTGTACTTATCACCGTCTTCGCATGAAGGCCACTTATCGAGCATAATGCTTTCCTTGTCTTCATTTAATGTACAGTAGATTTCTTCGGTTACAAAAGGCATAAACGGATGCAATAATATAAGGCTTTCGTTTAATACCTTCTTCAAAGTATAAAGTGTAGCATTGGCCTTCTCCGGATTCTCATCTTTCTTCCAGAGTACAGGCTTGCTCATCTCAATATACCAGTCGCAGAACTCATCCCATACAAAATCATAAAGCTTGGATAATGCTACACCGAGCTCATACTTATCCATATTCTCGGTAACTTCTGCGATTAATGCCTTAAGCTTGCTTAACATTGCCTTATCAGCCGGTGCAAGATCCTCATCCTTAGGCGCTTTTACCTCAACGCCCTCAAGATTCATCATAAGGAATCTCGAAGCATTCCATACCTTATTGGCGAAGTTACGGGCAGCTTCTACCTTCTCGTCGTAGAATCTCATATCGTTACCCGGTGCGTTACCTGTCATAAGTGCCATTCTTAAAGCATCCGCACCGTATTTATCGATTATCTCAAGAGGATCGATACCGTTACCTAATGACTTACTCATCTTACGTCCCTGAGAGTCTCTTACAAGACCGTGAATAAGTACCGTATGGAAAGGACACTTTCCCGTATGTTCGTATCCGGAGAATACCATTCTTATTACCCAGAAAAGAATGATATCATATCCTGTTACAAGGACATCTGTCGGATAATAATAATCGAGATCTTCTGTCTTTTCAGGCCATCCGAGTGTAGAGAAAGGCCAGAGTGCCGACGAGAACCATGTATCCAAAGTATCCTCATCCTGCTTAAAGTTACTCTTTCCGCACTTAGGACACTTATCCGGTGCACCGTATCCTACTACAACTTCACCGCAATCCTGACAATAATATGCCGGGATTCTATGGCCCCACCAGAGCTGACGGCTTATACACCAGTCGCGCATACCCTCAAGCCAGTGGAAATAAGTCTTATTGAAATGCTCCGGTACAAACTTAAGGTCACCCTTGTCGATTGCTTCCATTGCAGGCTTAATAAGCTCATCCATCTTAACGAACCACTGCTTCTTAACCATAGGCTCGATTGTAGTATGACATCTGTAGCATGTACCTACGTTATGGCTGTGATCCTCTATTCTTACGAGAAGACCCATTTCGTCAAGTTCCTTAACAATTGCCTTTCTCGCTTCATATCTGTCCATTCCGGCGAATTTTCCGCCATTCTCATTGATGGTTGCGTCATCGTTAAGAATATTAATTTCAGGAAGATTATGACGCTTACCAACCTCGAAATCGTTAGGATCGTGTGCTGGTGTTATCTTAACAACACCGGTACCAAATTCCATGTCTACGTAAGAATCTTCAACTATCGGAAGTACTCTCTCCATGAACGGTAAGAATACTTTACGTCCCTTAAGATGAGTATATCTCTTATCCTCAGGATTAATTGCAACAGCTGAATCTCCGAGCATTGTCTCGGGACGTGTTGTAGCAAACTCAAGGAATTCAGTAGCTGACGGCTTACCGTTCTCATCAATCAACGGATACTTGATATGCCAGAAATGTCCTGCCTGCTCCTCGTGCTCAACTTCCGCATCGGAAATTGATGTCTTACATACAGGGCACCAGTTGATAATTCTGTTACCTTTATAGATAAGTCCCTTCTTATGAAGGTTAATGAATACCTCATTAACTGCCTTAGAGCAGCCCTCATCCATTGTAAAGCGCTCTCTCTCCCAGTCTGCCGCAGAACCTATCTTATGAAGCTGATTAACGATTCTTCCGCCGTACTCTTTCTTCCATTCCCATGCTTTTTCAAGGAAACCTTCACGACCCAAGTCCTTCTTGTCGATTCCCTGCTCTCTTAACTTCTCGATAATCTTAACTTCTGTAGCGATTGCCGCATGGTCTGTGCCCGGCTGCCACAAAGTGTTATAGCCCTGAAGCTTCTTGTATCTTATAAGAATATCCTGCATCGTATTATCAAGCGCATGACCCATGTGAAGCTGTCCGGTAATGTTTGGAGGCGGCATCACAATGGTAAAAGGTTTACGGGATCTGTCTACTTCCGAATGAAAATATCCGTTCTTAAGCCACTTATCATACAATCTGTCTTCAATCTCTTGCGGATTGTAAGTTTTTGCGAGTTCTTTACTCATATATCTTCCTCCTTTAATTCTCCCGTATAGGACTTTAAGGATTAAAAAAGCCCCTACAGGAATCTTCCTGTAAGGGCGTGTTATCGCGGTACCACCTTACTTATGCCTTGGCACATCTCATTCGTTCTGTAACGGGAACACCCGGAGTACCCTACTGAAAAATTTCAGGCATCGGTTCCAAAGCTACCTTCCTTATACTTTCCTTCGACACCTCTCAGCCGGTGGGTTGTCTTCTCTTAAAGGCATTCGGTATAAGTACTCCTCTTTGTCATCACCTTTATCATTTGCTTACTAATATATATCAACGTTTCTTAAAATGCAAGAACTTTTTAATTATGAAGCTTACACGAGTGCTCTGCAAGATTATCGCCCTCATATTTCAGCATCATTGTAAAAAAGCCCCTGTCACGACGCAGTTCTTCAAAGAAAAGCTTATCACCTTCCCAGATAGGAAGTGCGCACACTTTATCGATATCGACCCATTCAAGGTTTCCTTCGTCGCATTCAATCATTTCACCCGTATAGCCGGTCGCAGTGTATAGATACATATACTCCCCTTCCCATTTGTCGGAAAGAAAAGTTATAACGCCTCTAAGCCTGTAAGACGTAAGAGTAAGTCCCGTCTCTTCCTTAACTTCGCGAAGAAGGCATTCATCCGGTGTCTCGTTTTCAAGAAACTTACCGCCGATTCCGACCCACTTATCATGGTTTAAATCGTTGACTTTTTTGACGCGATGAAGCATAAGATACTTATTGTCCTTCTCTATATAGCAAAGTGTCGTATTAAGCATATTATTCTCCTATACTGCGTTTCCTACACTGATTGATATAATTGATGCTCTTTCACGAAGATATGCTGTAAAGTCATCGACATCTATTTCCTTAGGCGCCATTACTATAAGACTCACCATGGTTTTATCTTCTTCAAGCTCAACTTTATGCTCGACAATCTTAATTCCGTGCACCTCAAAGTAACTGTCGATAATCTTTTTCAATTCCGAAGGAGCTGCTGCCACAACGCGTATCTTCTGCGTTATCATCGCATCCGGTCCGAAAAGGAAATGATGCATAACTATCTGTAAAAGCGTGATAAGCACAGTTACTACAATACCGAGGACATACATTCCCGCACCAATTGCAAGTCCTATACCTGCTGTAGCAAATATTCCCGCTGCGGTCGTAAGTCCTTTAATCGTATTACCGTTTTTAAAGATTACGCCCGCGCAGAGGAACGAAACACCGCTTACTACCTGTGCGGCAAGTCTGGCGCTGTCCGTACTTACCGGTATTCCGTATAATGCGGCGTTTCCCGGAACAAATGCGAATAATGACACTATCATAATAAGGGCCGATGCCATACATACTATAATATGCGTCCTTATTCCCGCTTCCTTGTATCTTTTGCTTCTCTCATATCCGATTGCTGCTCCGCAAAGTCCCGCAACCACAACCCTAAGTATAAGCTCAAAATACTGCGGTAACGTAAACCCGAAAAGTAAAAAGCTTCCCACACTCATGTCTTTTCTCCTTTAAGTTCAAAATTGTAAGTCTATCTATTATCTATTTGTATTTTTTATTAAAAAGATCGTAAAGACAAGGTACTACGAACAATGTAAGCAACGTACCGTATGTAAGTCCTCCGATTGTAACAACAGCCATAGGCTGGCTCATCTCGGCACCCATACCTACGCCGATTGCCATAGTTGACATTGCGAAGATTGTGGTAAGTGCCGTCATAAGAATCGGACGAAGTCTTGTGCGACCCGCTTCAACTATTGCGTCCCTTCTCTTCATACCGCCTTCGATAAGCTTATTCGTATAATCAACAAGCACGATACCGTTATTGGCAATAACACCCGCAAGAATTATGAAGCCTAAGATTGATATAACGCTTACTTCCATTCTTGCTATCGTAAGTCCCAAGAATCCGCCGGTTATTGCAAGCGGAATCGTAAACATAATGATAAACGGCGACTTTAACGACTGGAACTGTGCAACCATTATAAGGTAAATGAATGCTACAGCTATTGCCATCATAAGAAGAAGCTGCTTGATCGCATCCATAATTGCATAGTCCTCACCGACCATCTCTATTTCGTAGCCTTCAGGCACATCTATACTTTTAAGCTTATCATTAATCTTATTGGATACAAGACCTATATTGTGGTCTTCGTCTATTCCCGCAGATACTCCAATGTAGCGCTTTTGTCCTTCTCGGCTGATCTTGGCAAGGTTATCGGTCTCAATGATCTCAGCGATATCACTTATCTTGCATTCGTATTCTGCAGCATCGTCAGAACCCGTCGGAACGGTAAAAGTTATATCTCCAAGTTCTTTTGCAAGAGGGCGTGTCTTGTCCGCGGCCTTAACATATACCTCAAATGAACTTGTATCTGTATATACAGTAGTCGAAGAAGAAGCATCCGTCATATTCGAAAGGATAATAGCATATACCTGTCCTACCGTCATATTATATCCGATTGCTTTTTCCTTATCGACTCTTATAAGGATTCCCGGTGTCATCTCGTCTATATCAGACTTAACGTCAACCGTACCTTCGATATCTTCCACTATATCGCGAACTTTTGCGGCAAGACTTGTTAATGTATCGATATCACGACCCTTAACGTTAATCTTAAGGCCGCTTGCGATATAGGAGGATATATCCATAACAGAACTTTGAACCTTCATTGTACAAGGAAGATCTGCGCATACTTCTTCTATCTTCTTGGCAAGCTCTGTATTCTTCATTTCCTTATTTTCGGAAACTATTATATACATCGCAACGCCTCCATCATCCTGTCCCGCTGAAAGCATTGAAGATGATGATGCAGCACCGTAGTTGGCTCCTACTGCTTCGACTCCTTCTATTTCAAGAATTCTCTCGATTGCCTTATCTGAAAGCTCAGCAATTTCCGTAACGGTTGCATCTTCCTTATCAGGAATAAGCGTCGCGGTCATCTGCGTACTATCCATCTCCGGCATGAATGCCGTTCCGTTTGAAAAAGCTCCCCACGCGCTTAATCCTAAAATTGCAAGTGCAAGGATAAAGACAACTGCCTTATACTTAACCGCCTTTTCAAGAATTAAGGCGTATGAGTTTTTAATCTTATCAAAGATTCCGTGCTTTTTCACATTAAGATTCTTCATTGTAACCTTGGACATCATAGGAACAAATGACATCGCTATTACAAGGGAAGCAAGAAGCGAATATGCTATCGTCAGTCCCATATCTACGAAAAGCTGTCTTGTAATGCCTTCCGTAAAAACTATCGGAAGGAATACACATGCTGTTGTAAGTGTGGATGCAACAATTGCACCAATAACCTGCTTGGTTCCTTCAATTGCAGCTTCTTCTATATCCTTGCCTTCAAGTCTTAACCTGTAGATATTCTCCATAACAACTATAGAGTTATCTACAAGCATACCGACAGCAAGCGATAATCCCGAAAGAGATATTGCATTCAATGTAACACCGCTAAAATACATTAAAACAACGGCAGCGATCACTGATACAGGGATTGAGCATGCAACAACAAGCGTAGGCTTTAAATCCCTTAAAAATATAAACAATATGATTATCGCAAGGATTCCGCCGTAAAGCATATTCTTAACAATCGAATCCACGATAAACTTGATATATACGCCCTGATCCATAACGGTTACGGCGTTTAAGCCTTCCTTTTCCCCTGAAAGCTCATTAAGCTTCTTAATCGCAGCCTTTGAGACATCACCGGTAGAGTAACCCGTCTGCTTATCTACAGTAAGGATAATACCTGCAGTATTATTGATTGATGCATATCCTTCATCGGAATTATCCTTGTATTCGATATCAGCTATATCGTCAAGCGTTATCAACGGTTTAATCGAGCTTATTGCAGCAAAGAAATCTCCGAACGATCTTATATCAAGTACCGGAAGATTCTTAATATCTTCAATAGAACCGAGTTCATCTCCGACTCTTACGATTACCTGCTGTCCTTCGCGGGTTACATATCCTGCCGGCATTGATATATTCTGAGCTTTTAATATATTGGAAATCGTCTCTTCATCAAAAAGGTTATAAAGGTCAAGCTCAAAAGGAATATACGGTGGGATATGCGCTTTTATGTCTGCTGCCGCCTTTTCGCACTTTTCCTTATTAAGCGTTACTTCTATTGTAGTGGTAACACCACCCGATACGGTAACGTTACCTACACCTTCAACGGATTCAACTTCCGGCACAACGGTATTTTCCACGTATTCGGTTAGTTCCTGAATACTCATTCCCTCAACCGATACCGCTGATATCAGGATCGGAAGCATATCCGGATTAATCTTCATAATATTAGGATTTCCGGTATTCTCCGGGAACGTATCCCTTAGGTTATTGAGCTTTTCACGCATATCTACGGTAATTGAATCCATATTCGCAGACTGGTGAAACTCAAGAATTACTACAGAATAATTATCATATGACGATGACGATATGTTCTTAATATTGGTCATCGAGGCCATCGCACCCTCAATCGGTGCAGTGATCATCTTCTCTACCTCCTCAGGGGTAGAACCTATGCTTGTTGTAACTATTACCGCATAAGGCATATTCATGCTCGGAAGAAGGTCCGTGGACATCTTTGTAAGCGATATGAAGCCTAAAAGAAGAATAAGAACTATTCCTACAAGCACGGTGTACGGTTTTTTTACACTAAATTTTGCGAGCATCGTTTTTTTCCTTTCTTACATCCCAAACTGACTATTTATAATATCAAAAACAAATGTCTTTTTTGCGTTCATTAAAAGTTTATTATTTCTATAACCTTTTGCCTATGAATATATGCTATAATATGCTCATATAATAATAAAATGTAATATCGAGGTACTGCTATGACACTTAGACATTTTAAAGTATTCCTTGTCGTGTACACAGAGCGCAACATGACCGCCGCTGCGAAAAAGCTGTACATGACGCAGCCGTCTGTAAGCCAGACGATTAAGGAACTTGAAAGCCACTATAATGTGGTCCTTTTTGAGCGATTTCCCAAATCCTTAATGCCTACACCTTCGGGTGATGTATTGTTTGAGTACGCAACCAACATCTTAGAGATGAATAACGAACTCGACGATCTTATGAAACAGGGAAGTTCCCAGCACATCATAAGAATCGGTGCCAACGACACTGCGGGAAGTGCGCTTCTGGACGATCTTGTTGTTAAATACTCCAAGCTCTATCCATCGGAAGAAGTGCATGTTGTCATTAACCGCTCCGCTTTACTTGTAGAAATGCTTAAGAGTAACGATGTAGATATAATCCTTACCGATGAGTTCAGAACTTCACCGGAACTTGAGAGCAGAATAATAGGTGATGACTCATTCATATTTGTGGCATCCCCTGAGTATTCTCCGTTACCGAAAGACCGCACATTAACTGCAACTTTCTTAAGTAACTCAAGACTTCTCTTAAGAGAACAGGGCTGCGCCCAGAGAGACTACCTGGATAGCTTCTTAAAAGCTCATAACGTAAGTGTTAATCCATTCTGGGAGAGCATAAGCTACGATATATTACTTATCGCTGCTTTACGCGGTAGAGGTATAACTTTACTTCCTCGCAATCAGGTTACCGAATTCTTAAATAAGGGCGATTTAACAGAATTAACCGTTCCCGAATTCGACAGCAGACAGTCTTTCTACTTATCCTGGCCAAAAAGCAAGTACCTGTCAGCTCCTATCGACAACTTTATTAAGCTTTGTCTTGATAAATAGGATAAAAAAAGTGCATGCATTCATGCACTTTTTATTTTTCTACTTCGTTCTGTCAGTAAAGTCCCTGTCTATCTTAGCGGATACATATACGTTAGACTCTTTCGCAAGAACCGCCGTAAATATAGCTTCTCTTAACTCATCGTCATTCGCCCTATATCCCGCAGGTGTTACGACATCAAATACAAGATTCGTATGAGTATCACCCGGAACTATTCTAAAATCATGAAAGGTAAGCTTAGGATCAATGGTATGAAGCACTCCCGCAACGACTTCCATAAAGTGATCTCTGCGCGGATCTTCGGTATCTACGGGATCCATATGAATAGTTGCTTCAATCTGCATGTTCATATATATCTCACCTTCAATATTATCTATCATATCATGAATTTTAAAAATATCATCTTTACCCGGCACTTCAACATGAAGCGATACCATTCTTCTTCCGGGACCGTAATCATGTAATACAAGATCGTGAATGCCAATGACTCCGTCATGCGACATAACTATTCTCTCTATCTCATCTACGGTTTCCTTATCCGCAGGCTGACCGAGAAGCGGTGCGACGGTTTCTCTTGCTGCTGAAAACCCTGCGTAGATTACAAGGCAGGATACAAGCAAACCGCAATATCCGTCAAGTGGGAATGTTACATGCTTAGCAAGAAGTGTACAAAGAAGTACCACGAAGGTTGAAGCTACATCCGAGAAAGAATCTGTTGCGGTAGCACTCATCGTTGCGGAATTAATCTTCTTGCCTATTCTGTGATTGTAGAATACCATGTAAAGCTTAACAAGTATGGACACCACGAGAATTATGATTATTAAAAGGCTGCTCTCTATTTTCTCCGGATGTCTTATCTTATCAATAGAGTCAATAAAAAGCTGTATACCGGTATATAAAATAATGAACGAAACTATGAGTCCGGCGATATACTCAATTCTTCCGTGCCCGAAAGGATGCGACGGGTCGGGCTTTTTACCTGCAAGCTTAAAACTTACAAGTGTTATAAGCGATGAAAAGGCATCGGAGATTGAATTCAATCCGTCCGCTACAATTGCTATAGAACCGCTTAACGTACCCGCTATATATTTACCGATAAAAAGCAATATATTAAGCATAATTCCAACTATGGAACATAAGCTTCCGTACTGTCTTCTTACCGTAGGATCCGCATAATCCGTGTGGTTCTTTATAAATATTCTCGAAAGCAGCGTTATCATCTATTCTTCCTCCAGTCTTTTCTTTACACCTTTCCAGACTATCATAAGGCAGATAAAATGTACTGTTGCGGTTAGTGCCCAGCTTATCGGATATGATACATAAAGGATCGGTAACGAATGATTCTGTGCAAATACGGTAAATATCCATACGACTCTGAACGCGCAGGCTCCGAGAAGCGATACTATCATCGGCATAACCGAGTAGCCTAATCCTCTTATGACTCCTACCAATGTATCCATTATTCCGCACAAAAAGTATGTTGTGCATATATATAACATTCTTAAGCTTCCGTATTTGATAATCTCAGGAACGGAGGATTGACTGCTGTCTATATATAATCTAAGTAAAGGGTCGCTGAAAAAATACGCAAAATTACCGAGTACAAGGCCTACAGCGCTTACCATAAGTATACAATACACCGCAGTCTTCTTAATTCTCTTAATCTTCTTTGCGCCGTAATTCTGGCTTGTAAAACTTACCGCAGTCTGATGAAAAGCATTCATCGCCACATATACAAATCCCTCTATACTGCTACCCGCTGTATTCGCAGCCATAACGGTAGAGTTAAACGAGTTAACCGAAGACTGAATAAGTACATTGGAAATCGAAAATATGCATCCCTGCATACCTGCAGGAAGTCCGACCTTAAGAAGCATTAATAACTTATGCCTGTTAATCTTAAGTTTATTAAGATTAAGCTTACAATAACCATCTTCCCTTATAAGTGCGATTATAACAAGTGCTGCAGAAAGGCACTGCGAAATGGTTGTTGCAAGTGCAACTCCGACTACACTAAGCTTAAACGGAATTACAAACAAAAGGTTAAGTAAGACATTAACAATACCCGCAATTGTAAGATATATCATCGGGCGCTTGGTGTCACCTATCGCACGTAATATTGCAGCGCCAAAGTTATATAACATCATGGCCGGCATTCCGAGGAAATATATCTTAAGATAAATCGCCGAAAGCGGTAATACATCACTCGGCGAACCCATAAGCACAAGGATTGGCTTGGTAAAGAAAAAGCCTATAAATATAAGCATAATTCCGCTTATTACAGCCATAACGATGGATGTGTGAACTGTTTCTTCAACGTCCTTGGCATTATTCGCCCCGTAAAAGCGCGCGACTAAAACATTAGTACCTACCGCAAGTCCCACAAAAAGATTAACCAGAAGGTTAATCAAAGATGATGTGGAACCAACCGCTGCTAAGGCTTCCTTACCTGCGAATCTTCCAACGACAACCACATCGGCTGCATTGAAGAATAACTGCAACACACCCGACAGCATGACCGGCACCGCAAAGATTATAAGCTTTGATAATAACGGGCCGTTACACATATCCATTTCATGACTTCTTACTCTTGTGCTCATATAATACCTCAAATCATCTAACCACTCTACTTGTCGTAATTACTATAATAGCACATCTCGTATAATAAATAAAAGGCATAAGGCAGATAATCTGCCCTATGCCTTATGCATTTTACATTAGAGATTACATATTGAACTCAGAAAGAATTCCCTTAAGTTCATCCGCATAACGATGTACATCATTACCAAGCTCAATAATATGATTCATATTGGTTAAGATGTGCTCTGAAGAAGCAGATGTCTCCTCGGTATTGGCAGCACAATCATTTGCCGAATCCGAAAGATTGGATACAATCTCAACAACCGCTTTACAGGTCTCATCCATCTTATCACTGATATCATCAAGAACAGAGACCTGATTCGTGATCTTCCCCGTATTTTCAACGATTTCCTTATACTGAGTCTCTGTCATGGCAACGCTCTCTTCCTGTACCTTGACAGCCTCCATAACGACATCGCGCTGTGCGCTTGCACGTGAAACGTTGCCGTTAAGTTCAAGGAGCATCTCATCTATAGTTGTAACAGCATCAGACGACTGCTCTGCGAGCTTTCTGATCTCTTCAGCAACTACAGAGAAACCTCTTCCTGCTTCTCCCGCTCTCGCAGCCTCGATTGAGGCATTAAGAGAAAGAAGATTGGTCTGCTCTGAAATACTCGAAATAAGGCTTGATGCTTCACTGATCTTATTGGCACTCTCTGTCATCTCAGCAATAACATTAAAGATACTTCCGAATGCAGCGCGGCTCTTCTCGGTATCTCTCTCGAGCTTACTTACAACTTCCATACCTTTTCCGGTTGCGCTGCTAATTGCGGAACCGATTTCCGAAAGTCTTGCGGCTGTCTCATTACTTCTTACCACTACTTCCTCCAAAACCTTGGTCTGATCCGATGCACGTCCGGTATCAAGCGCCTGGTTACTAACCTTTTCGGCAATATCGTTAACCGCAACAACAATCTGCTTGGTTGCATTATTAACATCAGCTGAAGCACTGTTCATGTTATCCGTAGATTCATTGATGAAATTACTTGTCTCATTGATGGACGAAATCATATCCCTAAAGGTACCGAGTAATGTTGCACTTGCTCTGGACATATCACCGAATTCATCGCGTGCATTATTAACCGTAATATCAAACGCAAGATCCTTATTTGCAAGTCTCTCAAGATCTGCCTTTGTTCTTTTCAGGTTCTTAATAATATATAAAGCAATATAAACGGAAACCGCAATACAGATAAGCGATACAAGTGTTCCTATAGCATAAGCAATTGCCTTGTTAAACTGAATACCTGCATCTGCATCGGCTATTTCACGAAGGGCATATTCGTCCATAAAAATTTCCATCGCATCAAGGTAATCTCGTACAGGATCGAATGCCTTAAGCTGGGCATAATAGTCACCTATGTCCGTTTCCGGATTATAAAGCGAATGCCACTCATCAAGTTTCTCTATATACTCTTCAAATATCTGCTTATATGTATAATCATTGTAAGGATTATCATCAACCTCGTTACCGTTCTCTTTTGCAAGCTTATTAACGGTAAGTTCCTCATATACTTCCTTTTTCTCGGAAATTGTTGCTGCAGCAAGCTCTGCCTTCTCTCTTGCCTGGTTATAATTCTTATTAAAATCTTCTATAAAGCTCTGCTTTTCTTCCGGTGTTAGACTTGCACCGGATATACGAACCTGAGTAACTGCTACAAGCGACTGGTACAAGTCTCTGTCTGCATTAATTAGTGACGTTGAAGCTTTATATGCTTCATCATACAATGCAGTTACATAGGATTCTCTTGAACGATTGCTTAATACGCCCATAACAGCAATCAAGAATATAACAAGAGCTACAAACGGTACTACTATCAATGCGATTTTCCCGAACATTTTAATATGTTTCATAAATAATGCCCCCTTTATAGTTTGATTTCAAACATATCTAGGGAGCATTTTAACATTTAATTTTTATGATTTATTGTTTTAAATTTGACGAGTGTATGTCTTTAGCCAATTCTTCTCGTCATCGGTAAGATACGGTGATATTGTCTCATACACTTTCTTATGATATTCGTTAAGTCTTTCCTTATCGATTGCGTTAAGGTATTTCTCATCCACAAGGTCAAGATCGAACGGAACAAAAGTCATATCTTCAAAATACATGAACTGTCCGTATTCATTCTTAGCACCCTTTCTGCAGATAAGCTCATTCTCAAGTCTTATTCCGTATTGTCCTTCAAGGTAAATACCGGGCTCATCTGTCGTACACATACCTTCTTCGAGTACACCGCTGTCCTTTCTTTCAGGAACTATCTTCCATCTGAAGCCATTAGGGCCTTCATGGATATTGAGAAGATAACCGACACCATGTCCTGTTCCGCACTGATAATCAAGATCCATATCCCAGATAGGACCTCTTGCAAGAATATCAAGGTTAAGTCCACTGCATCCGTATAAGAATCTTGCATGAGACAGATTCATATTGGCACGAAGAACTGCGGTGAAGTGCTTTTTCTCAATGTCTGTAACCGGACCTAATGCAAAAGTTCTTGTAATATCGGTCGAGCCCTCATAATAGTGTCCGCCCGAATCCACAAGGAGCATACCGCGAGGCTCAAGGGCCGCGCAATTATCAGGCGTTGCGGAATAATGCATCATTGCCGCATTAGGACCGTATGCTGAAATTGTTCCGAAAGAAAGATCTATGAAGCCCTCCTGCTCGGCTCTAAGGTTAGCTAAGTAGTCCTGTGCGGTAACTTCTGTCATTTCAATACGCCCTACATTAGTTTTCAGCCAATACATAAATTTGGTCATTGCTACCGCATCTTTTATGTGTGCTTTGATAAGATTCTGTAATTCGACTTCATTCTTGCAGGACTTCATAAGCTCTGCAGGATTTGCTTTATCAATAATTGTTGCTGTCTTCGGCAGTAAATCCGTTATTCTGCTGTTAACCTGTGCTTTGTTAAGAAGCACTTTTGCTGAAGCAGGTATATTCTTAACATCATCATATATTGCTTCGTATGGGCGAAGTGTAACGCCATTATTCTTAAGATATGTTTTAACCTTATCGTCAAGGTCGGCCTCATTAATATAATAACTTGCATTCTTCTCATCTATCAATGCAAAGCAAAGGTTAACCGGCACATGTTCGATATCTCCACCGCGTAAATTAAATGTCCATTCAATATCGAAAAGACAGGTCATAATATGGGTGTCTGCTCCACATTCCTTCATTTCTTTTCTGATTCTTTCGAGTTTTGAAGTCACGCTCTCTCCCGAAAATTTTTCTTCCAATATCCATGCCTTCGATGTAGGAAGTGAAGGTCTATCATTCCAGATTATGTCGATTAAGTCTTCACTTGTATAAAGTGAACCGCTCTTCTTATCTGCAATCTCCTTAAAAGCTTCCGCAAGACGTGTATTTACAACGCGTCCGTCAAATCCTATTACTCCGCCGTTCTTCAAATTCTTCTCAAGATATTCGTTAATTGTAGGCACACCTTCCTGTGCCATCTTAAATAAAGTGACACCGGAACCCTTAAGCTGGTTCTCAGCCTGAATAAAGTATCTTCCATCTGTCCAGAGCCCTGCTTCGTCCATTCCTATAACAGCAGTTCCCGCAGATCCTGTAAATCCCGTAATCCACTTTCTTGCCTTAAAGTACTCGCCGACATATTCGGACTCATGGAAATCCGCCGTCGGAACAATATAATAATCGATGTTACGCTTACGCATCTCATCTCTTAAAGATTTAAGTCTCTCCTGTATCATTTCTTAGACCTCCGTATAAACTTATAGTACAAGCATAGCACTATTTAATCTTACTCTCAATAGTGGGCAGAGCTTTTATACAATAAAAAAGGCAGAGAGTAGAACTCTCTGCCCATATAATTAATTGGTTTCAGGCTTAGACATAAGTGTTACATTATATGTTACATCTTCATATCTGCCGTTCTTTAAGGTCTTAACCGTTACGGTTATATCCTGACCCGCCTTGCAATACTGAAGCTGCGTCTGAAGCTCGATGAATGTCGCAATCTTAACACCGTTAATTTCCTGAATAATATCTCCGACCTTAATGCCCGCCTTTTCTGCCGAGCTGCCCTCTACAAGGCCCTTAACATATATTCCGACCGGCATATTGTATACGCTTGCGATTGACTCTGTTACATCTTCGCCGTAGATTCCGAGATATCCTCTCTCCTCTTCCGCTATTGTCTCCTGCTTAATGATTGCTTCGATAATAGGCTTTGCATCACTTATCGGAATTGCGAATCCCATTCCTTCCACACTGGTATCGGAATACTTGGCAGATGTGATACCGATAAGTTCTCCCTTGGCATTCATCAATGCTCCGCCGGAGTTACCGGGGTTAATAGCTGCAGAAACCTGCATAAGTGTATATGTGTTATTCTCAATTGTTACACTTCTTTCAAGTGCACTTACACAACCTGTCGTAACGGACTGACCGTAACCCAAGGCATTACCGATTACGATTACCGATTCACCAAGTCTTGTATTCTCAGAGTTACCTAAGACAGCAATCTTAATTGCCGATAATGTCTCATTGCTTATATCACTTTTTTTAACCGTTACGATTGCAAGATCTGTACTCGGGTTGGTTCCCTTAACTTCAGCTTTAACAACACTGCCGTCTGAGAAAGTAACGGTTAACTCAACAATATTACCTTCTATAACGTGGTTATTGGTTACAATATATAAATTCTCATCATCCTGCGCAATTATAACACCGGAACCTGCCGATGTCGCCTGTTCTTTCTGTGTTCCCCAGAACCAGGTCTGAACTTCACGCTCGGATACATTCGTAATTGCCACAACTGTAGGCATTGTTGCATCAACTATATCAGAGACATCGTTTGCAATGCTTACACCGTCATAATCAGATGATAAAAGCTCTGTCGAATAAGATGTGACAGACTTTGAAATCATCTCATCGGAGCCCGTAAGCTTAACTGCTCCAACAAATATACCGGAAACTATAAGTCCGAATACAATTGCTACAATAACAGTCTTGGCAAACCAGCCCGGGCCTTTCTTGCCACCGCTTGATTTACCGCTTGTGTGATTGCTGCTTTCAGTATAACTATCCGTATGAGGATTGCCGTTAATGTAGCTGTATGAATATACCGATGATTCCTGCACCGGCTTCTCTTCCACATTCTTGCCGTTAACTACATACTCATTATTGTTACCGTCATAATAATTCTCACTCATGATTAACTACCTCCACTAAAAGTTTATATTACTGTTTTGGAGTTCATGCGAGCTCCTTCCCGTCATCTGCCTCCCAAAACAATAAGCACATTGTAGTTTTACAATGTGCTTAGCAGGTGTTCTCCACGTGATTACCATGTGACGAATTATAAACTTTTTATAATATTTAAGGCAAGTTTTCCTAACCCTTTATTGCTCAGTCTGCGGTGCAAGTCCCGAATCATATATGATCTGATTGCTTATCTGCTGTACCGTAGGTGATGGTGTATATTTCTCATCTGCATATAGGAATTCGTGAAGCTTAATAACATTGGTAAGAAGGCTTATCGGAATTATACATGAACCCGCCTTACCCATTGTCTTACCGTCATTATCTTCCGGAAATCCCTTGGTATCGACTATATCATAATCCATAACTCCCGCAACAAGCGAAAGCAGCTCTGTCTTGGAGAAGTTCGTACTTATCATCGGGAATACTTCATCCATTATGTTATTGATTGCCGAGAATCCGCACTTTTTGAGCTTGGATAGCATCTTGGTTATAACTTCTCTCTGACGCTGTGTTCTCTTGAAGTCGTCGCCTACACCCTTTCTTATACGGGCATAAGCAACTGCATGTACGCCGTCTAAGTTATTGACACCTTCTACAGCTTCCTGGTTGGAACCATAACCGGTCATTTTAATTGTATCCTTATGCGTATACTTATTAACCTGCTGCGCTTCCTTTGCCGTAAGTTCAACTTCTATTCCGCCGAGTAAATCAATTGTTCTTGCGAGAGCTTTCCAGTCAACCGTAACATACTTCTGTATATCAAGGTCGAGATTGCGGTTAAGTGTCTCTACCATACCAAGAGCTCCGCCGTTTCTTGCATATGCGGAATTAACCTTAAAATATTTACCTTCTTCGGTTACTTCAAGGTATGTGTCTCTGTATACGGACACAAGCTTAACATCCTTAGTATCATTATCGATACTTGCAATAATTATCGAGTCCGCATTACCTGATGTATAGCTTCCGCTCGTACGATTATCAAGTCCGAGTAAAGCTATAGTAGTATACTTACCCATAACCTCAAGGGTATTGTTATCAAGGTCGTTATGCTTTGCGGCATCTGTCTTTTCGGAATTAATCTTCGATAACTTGATTGCAAACCATAATACAAGTAACAATACAAGCAGAAGTATTACTTCCACAAAAAATACAATAAGTTTTCTTTTGTTCCTCTTTCTTACTGAGGCCTTGTCCCTATTTGTCATATTCTTTCTCCCCGTATATCCTATTATTCAATGTTTTTCCCCTAATTCTATGACATTACTTCCGAGATAAGTTCCGCAAGACGTGTTGCATCCCTGGTTATCTCTTCTATATCTTTGCCTTCGATCATTACTCGAACGAGCGGCTCCGTACCGGACGGTCTTATAAGCACACGGCCTTCGTCCGCATACTTTTTCTCAATATCCTCAATAGCGTTGGATATTGCAGAGTACTCCATATATTTATGCTTATTCGCATTTGATACTTTCGCATTAACAAGTGCCTGCGGCAATACTTCCATAATAGAAGCAAGCTCCGACAAAGGCTTCTTGGTATCAACCAGTACCTGTAAAAGATGAAGTGCGGATAATAATCCGTCTCCGGTTGTATTCTCATCAAGGAAAATGATATGTCCGGACTGCTCGCCGCCCAAGTTATATCCCTTACGCTTCATGCATTCCAATACATATCTGTCACCTACAACGGTTCTTTCGATATCAATCGCATTGGCTTTACCGAACAAAGTAAAGCCGAGATTCGACATAACAGTGCCGACGATTGTATCCTGCTTAAGCTTACCGCGCTCTTTAAGATAGAGACCGCATATTGCCATAAGCTGGTCACCGTCTACCATTTTACCGTTCTCATCAACTGCAAGCATTCTGTCGGCATCACCGTCAAAAGCGACTCCAAGGTCGGCTTTCTCTTCCACAACGCGTCTCATAAGCTCTTCCATATGAGTTGAACCGCAGTTACGGTTGATATTAATACCGTCAGGATTTGTATGAATCGCGATAACTTCAGCACCGAGCTCGCTTAATGTACGAACCGATGTTATATATGATGCGCCTTCCGCGCAGTCAGCAACTATTTTCATGCCTGTAAGATCGATCGGTACTGCTTTTTTAGCAAAAGCTATATAATCTTCCAGTGCATCAAAACGATATTCTATCTTACCTACCTCAGCTCCTACAGGCATTGTTACACCCATAAGATTAGATGAGATAAGGTTCTCAATTTCATCTTCAAGCTGGTCCGGGAGCTTATATCCTTCTCTGTTAAAGAACTTGATTCCGTTAAACTCAGCAGGATTGTGAGATGCCGAAATCATAACTCCCGCATCTGCATGGTAGAATCTCGTAAGATATGCTATTGCAGGCGTTGGAATTACTCCTACATATACCGCATTGGCTCCTACGGAACATATTCCTGCCATAAGCGCATTGCTGAGCATTCCTCCCGATATTCTTGTATCACATCCCACAATTATCGTAGGATTATGAGATGTCTCTTTGGTAAGCACAAATGCACCTGCCTGACCCAAGCTCGTTGCAAGCTGTATTGTCAATTCAGAACCGGCTACACCTCTGACGCCGTCTGTACCAAACATTCTGCTCATAGTAAAACCTCCGCTTATTCATCTTCGTCATCCGGTGTATTAAGAGTTCTTATCACACCAGTAACTACGGAAACTTCTATATCGGTAACACCTTCTATAGGCCTACATGTCGGCTTTAAGCTAAACGGTCCGACCGAAATTCCTTCAAGATCGAGCGACAACATAAAGTCACCGCTGTCAAGATTGCTTACAACACGTTCGCTTCCGCTTACCGTTACCGTAACAGTCGTCTGCCTGTATTCAAGTGTCAAATCGTCACCCAGATTAAACAATGTTATGTATGACACCGGAATCTCTATGGTTTTTGTTATCTTCTGTGCAATCTCTGCTCTTATTACACAATTGCTCTGATCAGGATCTACAAGCCATACTCCTTCCGGAAGATAGTCTTCAAGATTAACCGGCAACTCATATGTTGCATTCTTATTGCTAAGATCGAGTATCTCAGCAGGTAACTCAATCTTAACTATATCCTGTAAATCTTTTCGCTTGCCCTTGATGGTAACCATCTGAGGAAGAACCGAAAGTGAATCGAGCGCATAGCCGTCCATAACGTCACCGAAGTAATCGATAACAACCGGAACAACCTTGGTCTCAAGAATTACTGCAGTAACCTCAACAAGCGACGGTTCTATAGTTATATTCTTACTTTCAATCTTCTCACCGTCTACATTAAATAGCTGCGGACGTATTGACTGAGTACGGTCATCATACATACCGTCTATATCAATGGTTGCAATAACTTTGTCAAGTGACTCCATAAGTGAAGCCGGACCCGTTATCGTAACCGTTCCCGGGTAACATGTAACATCACCTTCCGCATATCCGGTCTTAGGAGTACCGGTCGCAGACGTTACAACCGCGAACTGTCTTGTGACAAGTTCCTCAACTATAATCTTAATATTAGGATTAATAACCTTAATGGTTACATCGTTCTTATACTTAAGCGGAGATACCGTAACCGCTACAACACCGTTATTCCAGATAAAGTTATCCATATCTGCTATAACGGAGAAATCCGATGCAGTCATACCCTTAACTATGGTTCTCGGTCCCGTAACTTCAAACTTAATCACATCGGTATTGTCTTTAACTTCAAATACCTGATTCCTGTCTGTAATTATCTCTGAATTAATAATAGTAGCCGTTGTCGTAAAAGAAACCGTAGTTTGCGGATTCTGAATATTAACCACAACAATCCATATAATAACCGCAAAGAGAACCGCAAGCAGCTTAAGACCTATATTAGCTGTCAGACTCTTTGCCATTTTCTTCAGCATTTTCACCGGCATTACCTGCTATCCTCCTCTTAAATTTACTGAGACGGCTCTCCTCAGAGAATCTCTTCTGGTTAGCCTCAATTCTCATCTTCAATTCCTCCGGCGTAAGGTCTCTCGATAATACGCCTCTCTCTGCTATAGATACGCTTCCCGTCTCTTCTGATACAACAATTGTCATGGAATCATTAAGCTCGCTTATACCTACAGCAGCACGATGTCTCGTACCAAGTTCCTTACTAAGCCCAAGATTCTCCGATAACGGGAAATAACAGGTTGCCGCAACAACTCTGTCTCCGCGCACAATAACAGCACCATCATGCAATGGTGTGTTCTTCTCAAATATATTGATGAGTAGCTGGCTGGAGACACGTCCGTCTACAGCTATACCCGTTCTTTCATATTCACCCAAGACTATCTCACGCTCAATACATATAAGCGCACCGGTCTTAACCTTGCCCATGTCAAAGCAGGCTCTTACAATTTCATTAATGGTTCTGTCAGTGTATCTGTCGACATTATTCTTCTGGAAATCCGAGAAATTAAACCACGAGAAGAATCTTCTCTGTCCCAGCTGTTCAAGCGCTTTTCTGAGTTCCGGCTGGAACACTACGAAGAATGCGATAAGTCCGTAAGTAAATGCCTTACCTGCAAGCCATACGATAGTCTGCATATCAAAGAGCGCTGCCAAGCCATAGAATACAAGAACGAAAATAAGTCCCTTAAAAAGTGCCCACGCTCTGGTATCACGCATCCATGCCATCAGCTTATACAAAAGGACAGCAATGATCAGCATTTCGATAATATCGGGTATTGCTATTACCGGCATATGCCAGGTCGTAGTTGTATTGGTACTGAAAAAATCTGCAATTATCTCAAATATCCTCACAGCCGATCACTCCTTTCCCGCGTTTTTTATAATACTTACTTAAGATTCTTAGGATCTATATCAAGCTCGCGCGCTATCTCGCGCTCTACTTCTTCTTCTCTCTTTGCCTTGGTCTCGTTAAATGTCTTAACGTGCTTTTCCTTGGCTGCAACAAGTACCTTCGGTACCGCCCTTACATAATAGTAATAATTGTCATCTTCAAACTGAACACGCTCGATTCTCTGATAATCAAGATCGAATACCATGAACTGGAATACGAAGCAAAGTCCTACGGAGATAATACTTCCCAATATAAGTGCAAGGATTCCGTAAGGATTGCCAAGTACAAGCTTACCGATAAGGATTATAAGAAGCTGGATAACACCGCCCGCTGCAATGGCAATCTTCCATGCTTCCTTGATTGCAAGACGTCTTATTACATAGACAACTACATTTGTAAAGAAAAATGCGAAGATTATTAACCACATTTCCTTATTGACAAGTACCTGCTCTATTGCGATATGAAGCTTGGTTGTCTTCAAAGCATCTTCCGATGCAAGCAAGGCTTCTTCGTTAGCCTTAATACCCTTAAGGAAATAGAAAATAATCGTTCCCATAAGTACGCTTACAGATGCTCCCGGGGTTGTCGTAAGCCCGGTTGCTATAGGAAGAGTATACGGTATTCCGATAAAGTTAAGCACAGGGCTTAAGACTACCAATGAACCGTTCTCTCTTGAAAATCTGAAATAAAGAAGATATGCGAGTATCATTAAGATTAAAAATACGCCCATAACTTCAAGGCCAAGTCCGTAGAGGTTGGCTGCAATATAAAATCCAAGTATTACTGCGGAAAGTCCCATCGGAAGAATTGCGCAGGCTACCGCCAAAATAAGCGGAATAAAAATATTGTGGAGCTTAGGAAAATAGGAAAGATTCATATATACCATAAGATAAGCCATAAGTAACAGAATAAATCTTGCCACCGGCTTAACATACATATCATTCTTCTCTATAAAAGTAATTACTCTTGTCTTAATCTCGTATAAAGTATCCATATGTCCTCCGGGCGATTACATATTTTCCAATCGCTTTAACGCTTTCTTATATGCTTTAAGGCTCTTGACCGAACGGCGGTATTTTGCGTCTCCCACAAGATAACATACCGTAAGATAAAGAACCATGAAAATTCCGTAGAAAACAATAACCATAAAGATTATATGACCGAAGTCAAGTGCAAGCAGCTTCTGCACAAGTTCCTCACCCTCATGCAAAGCCCAAATTGCAACCAAAATAAGGTAAGCAAATGTACCCGCGATAAACCCGGATAACAAATTCTTACTTATATAGTCGCTTCGGTAATAATCCCCTATCGGAAGAGTCTTCTTACCCTTATTCTCTTCAAACACGGCAAGCTTGGTCATCAAGCGTACCTTTTCTTCATTAACCATATATTCCCCTTAAAGAAAGCTACCCTAAAGATATAAGGGTAGCTTTTAAGTTTTACTTCTTGTCAAGGAAACGCATTCTATCCTTGTCATGAGTATCCTTTGATACTTCCTGAACAGGAGCCTGTTTAAGACCCTTGCTTAAATTGGTCGTCATCTTACCTACACACTGTGGGCAGAATCTTCCCGATCTAATCGGCGCACCGCAATTCTCGCACTCGATCATAACAGGTGAGTCCTTGGAAAAAATAAGTCTCTCCTCTCTGATCCACTGCTTAATCTGCTTAACCTCAACATCGTTATCATCAGCAATCTGCTGAATTCCTGCCTTACCATGCTCGCGAATATATTCCTTAACCTGATTAAACTTCTTCTCAAGTTCTTCCTTACAAGCAGGGCATATCGGCAAACCTGTAATATAGTTAAATAATCTTCCGCATTGTTTGCAATTTCTGACATCCATTGTCTTATCCTCCTAATAACCTCTGCCTATACAAACCGTCATTGTGTATATAGCACCCATTCCATGATCCAATAATTCCTTTGCTGCATAGTGCAACGTGGCGCCGGTTGTATATATATCGTCAATTAGCAATATTCTATCATATTTTACATCATTTTCGTAGACTTTGAAAGCACTTTTCACATTATTTTTACGTTCCCTGTTACTCAGCAATTTCTGGGCGGTTGTGCTTTGCTCTCTTCTTAAAAGCTCGGTATTTACCGGTATTGAAAGCTTCTCGCCTATGTAATATGCTATTAATGCGATCTGATTGTAACCTCTTATCTTAAGGCGCTTTTTATGAAGCGGAACAGGCACTATAACTTCAATTCCGAGCGCTTTTATATATGAACCGTATTTTCTCACAATGGCTTCGCCGAAAAATTCCGCATTTTCGCGGCGGTTCGCATACTTAAGATCGTACATCGCGTTCTTTATCTCACCTTGATATGCATATACGGCCCTGTTCTCAACAAAGGCATGCTCATTACGCTTACAATCCGCACAGTATAATCTGTCCTTATCGTCAAGCTGCTTACCGCATTTAATGCAAAATGGCTTCTTAATCTCAGAAAGTGTATCTTCACATTCTTTACATATAAGCCTGTTCTTAACTATATCATTGCATATAGGGCATCGTCTCGGATACAGAATATCTATAAGCTTAATTCTCAAGTACCTCCCTGATTCTTTCCGCGAAACCGCTGTATCTTAAAAGTTCATTCTTATTGTCTATCATCGTTTGGAAGACTTTCTCATCACCGACTAACGCAACACACTTACTTGCACGTGTAACCGCGGTATAGAGAAGGTTCCTGTTCATAAGAGGCTTCGGACACTGCAAAAGAGGTATGATAACCGCAGGGTATTCCGTACCCTGAGACTTATGAACCGTAACGGCATAGGCAAGTTCCAATTCCGACATTTCCTCAAAAGAATAATATACATACTTGCTGTCATCAAATAAGACTTTCGCAGTCTTCATCTCTTTGTTGATCTTCTCGATTATACCGATATCTCCGTTAAATACGCCCTTTCCTTCTTCCGTCGTAAATCCAAGCCCGTTCGTCATATACCAGGAAATATCGTAATTATTCTTAATCTGCATAACCTTGTCGCCCTCGCGGAAAGTTATATCTTTAATCTTATATTCTTCTTTTCTGCCTGATGGCGGATTGATAAACTGCTGCAATACGATATTTAAATTCTCAACTCCGGTATTACCGATTCTTGTTGGCGTAAGAATCTGTATATCAAGCGGCGATACATTAAAATGCTTAGGCAGATGCTTCATCCAAAGCTCCGTAATTACCGGGATAACACTTTCCGAATCATACCTTTTAAGCATGAAGAAATCTTCTGTCTTATTATCCGTCGAAACTTCTCTGCCCTCTATTATGGCATGGGCATTCTCAACTATCGCACTGTTACCTTCCTGTCGGAAGATATGCTTAAGCTTAACAACCTTAACCGCTTCGCTTTCAATAATATCTGCAAGTACAGCACCCGGGCCTACGGACGGAAGCTGTGCTGCGTCTCCAACCATTATAAGACGGGTTCCCGGAATTATAGCTTTTACAAGTGCATTAAAAAGCTGTATATCAACCATAGACATCTCGTCTATTATAATTACATCCACATCAAGCGGCTCCGAATCATCGCGCATAAATACAGGCTTGTCACCGTTGGATACGTTCATTTCAAGAAGTCTGTGAATCGTGGATGCGACATATCCCGTAACTTCACTCATCCTCTTCGCTGCGCGTCCCGTAGGGGCCGCAAGCACGAACGACAGATTATTCTCTTCGAAATATCTTATCATCGCATTGATAATGGTTGTCTTACCTGTACCGGGACCTCCGGTTACAACAAGCGGAGTCTCATATGATGCATAAGAAATGGCTTCTTTTTGCAATTCATCAAGTTCGATATGTTTCTCTTTTTCAAAATCGGATATGAATTTATCTATTTTCTTATCCTTCTTGTAATTAGCCTTAAGTCCGACAAGATCACGAGCTGCGGAAAGTTCGACATAGTAATAATATGCCGAATACACTCTTATATCTTCTTCGCCGTCATCCTTATAGACAAGTTTTCGCTCCGTGACAAGATTATCAATCTGTGCCTCTATTCCATCTGCGCCTACCATAAGAAGATTCATTGCACGGGCAATAAGTTCTCCTTTAGGGAGATATGTATGTCCTTCGCGCCCGGCGCTTAATAAGACGTAATTGATACCGCTTCTTATTCTGAAATCAGAATCAACATTGATTCCAATCTTAAATGCTATCTCATCGGCCTTCTTAAAGCCCACCCCGTCTATCTCATCCGCAAGCTTATACGGATTCTCACGCAGGATTCTGTATACTTCAATGTTATACTTTGAATATATCTTAACGGCCAGGTTAAGGCTTATTCCGTACTTCTGCAGGAACATCATAGCCTCGCGGAGATCGCGCTTTTCTCTGACCTGCTCCGCAATCTCTGCAGCCTTTCTGTTCGAAATTCCCTTAATCTCGGCAAGGCGTTCAGGTTCTTCGTCGAGAATTCTCAAGGTATCTTCGCCAAACTTCGTAACTATTCTCGATGCAAGTGCAATACCGATTCCTTTAATTGCACCCGAACCTAAATACCTCTCTATATCTAACGTATCTTTGGGGATAATTTCTTCAGCATCCGTAAAAGCAAACTGCTCACCGTAATTTGCATGCACGACAAAATCGCCCGAAAGAGCAAGTGTCATTCCGGGCTCTGCAATATTAAGCGTTCCGACTGCAGTAAGCTTCTCACCGTCACTTTCAAAATCCATGACCGTGTATCCTGTCTCATCCGAGCGGAAGCGGACATTGATAATATATCCTTCAATGGTAACCATTTTGTATTCCATCCCCTTACAAGTCTAATACCATTGTATATGAGAATCACGATTCGTACAAGGCGAAGAAATTATAAAATAATTATAAAAAAGCGCCACCCGCGTGGCGCTTTAATAAATGACTTCACATCATTATTCTTTAATGTCGTAATTTCTCTTCATCTGCTCATAGAGCATCTTGGCGATGCCAAGGCCTTCGCCTTCCGCGCTCTGCTCCGCATACTTCTGAAGAAGCTGTCCCTTGTAGTAATCATGGAGCTGTTGGTTCGAAGAAGAAAGCATATCGCTCTTCGGAACCATCTTATCCATTGCCTTAAATACCTGCTCTGTAAAGTATGCCTCGAATTCCTTGCATACACTCATAAGCTCGGAATCCTGCGACTTAGAAAGATCTGCTTTAAGCTTATTCTCGAACTTGTCGCTGTTCGGATCTGTCGGAATATTATTGATATATGATGATATAGGATCCATATCAAAGCCTCCTATCTAATCTGTTATCTTCTTAAGCTGTTAGCCTGGCCGAGCATCTCATCTGCAGCCTGGATAGCCTTACTGTTCATTTCGTACGCACGCTGTGCAACGATTAAGTTAACCATTTCGTCTGCGATCTGAACATTGGAAGCCTCAATATATCCGTTCTTGATGTCGGACCTGATAAGCTGAGGATTCTCTGCTTCGTTCATTGCTTCGCCTGATGCAGCAGTCTCACGATATCTCGTACCTGCAACCTTTTCAAGACCTGCAGGGTTGTTAAACTGCCATACACCGATTGCCTGGTCAAGAGATACATACTCATTATCTGCTGTTATATATCCAAGCTCACCTGTATTCATCGTCCATAAAACCTGGTTAACGCTTACATCTTCAGGAAGGACGATAGGCTCTCCGTTGGTATCAAGCACAGGAAGACCATCGCTTGTTGATAATGTAACCCCGTCGGTACCGATTGCCCAATGGAAGTCACCGTTTCTTGTATAGTACATTTCCCCGTCATCACCCATAACAGCGAAAAATCCCTTACCCTGAAGAGCAAAAGCCGTTGATGAATCAACTGCTGTAAACGATCCTTGCGTAAAATCAGTTGAGATTGCGGCAAGTCTTGTACCAAGGCCTACCTGTGCAGGAACCGGCTTACGTGCTCCGTTAGCAGTTGTTGTTCTTGCCTGCATTGTCTGATATAGCAGAGACTTAAACTCTGCTCTGTCTGCCTTAAAACCTGTTGTATTAACGTTGGAAATATTATTTGCTATTGTATCTACGTTCGTCTGCTGCGAGATCATACCTGATGCAGCTGACCAAAGTGCTCTCATCATAAGCCATTCACTCCTTATATTAGGATAAACTACGATATCTAAAATTATATCGGATACTTACCCAAAAAACTTAAGGGAGAATTACAAAATAATTCTCCCTTTTTTAGATATAATCATTATCCGAGTCTTCCAAGATTAACTGCCTTCTCCAAGGTAGTATCAATAGTCTGAATAACTTTCTGGTTAGACTCATAAGCTCTTGTTACGTTGATCATCTGTACCATCTCGCTAACAACGTTAACATTGGACATCTCAAGTACACCCTGATAGCAGTCCGCATCGGACGCAATAATTCTTCCACCGTCATGAAGCTGGTAAAGATTCTCACCGTAATGCTCTATGTAATTGTAATCTTCAACATCAACAATTCCGATTGTGCCGACAAGCTCATCATTCTGATAAACTCTTCCGTCGGAATCAACAAGTACAGGTATTGACGGATCAACACGAACATAGCTTCCTTCACCTGCAGTGCCATTCAATGCACCGTTCTCATTAAGAACGTAATCACCGTCCTTGGTTACAAGATAGCCATCGGTTGTAACCACAAAAGAACCGTCTCTTGTGTACTTAATCGATGTCTCACCTGCTTTGTTGGTAAAAGCTATTGCAAAAAAGCCCTTGCCTCCCAAAGCAAAATCATACATGTTGCCTGTCTCTCTTAACGAACCCTGATCGAAATCGGTATAATTCTCGCCGATCTTCGCGCCGAGGCTCATGGAGCCGATTCTGCTAGGCAGACGATACGACGATACATCCTTAATCCTGAATGTGTACATCGCATCAAATGACTGCGTTGTCGCTCCTTCCTTCTTAAATCCGGTTGTTGCTGAATTCGCCAGGTTGTTCGTAAGAACATCGAGACGATTCATCTGATTAATCATACCGGTATAAGCAGTATATAGTCCTTTTACCATGTCTGTCGCTCCTTTCTTACACTCAAGCGACCTTCCTTAGTCTGTTAATCAACCACTTTTCCCGTCATGGTTTCTACGTACTTACCTGTACCGATTGCAACACATACCATTGCATCTTCAGCAACCATTGTGTTGATACCGGTCTTAGACTGGATGAGTTCATCAAGACCTCTTAGCATTGCACCGCCACCGGTTAATACAATACCGCGGTCCGCAATATCTGCTGCCAATTCAGGCGGAGTCTTCTCCAATACTGAGTGAACTGCTTCAACAATCTGTAATGTTGTCTCTCTTAAAGCTTCTTCAATCTCTGATGAGGAAATCGGAACGCTCTTAGGAAGACCTGTTACAAGGTTACGACCTCTTACATCCATTGTCATATCCTCTGCCAACGGGAAGCAGGTACCAACCTTAATCTTCATATCCTCGGCTGTTCTCTCACCGATAAGTAAGTTATGCTTCTTTCTCATATATCGGATAATTGCTTCGTCAAAATCATCTCCGGCAATCTTAACCGATGTACTTACAACTGTACCGCCAAGTGATATAACAGCTATATCGGTCGTTCCACCACCAATATCAACTATCATATTACCACATGGCTTAGAAATATCGATTCCTGCACCGATAGCTGCTGCAATCGGTTCCTCGATAATAAATACTTCCTTAGCACCGCAGTTGATTGCCGCATCTTCTACGGCCTTCTTCTCAACTTCGGTACCGCCGCTCGGTACACAAACCGCAATATTAAGCTTACGATATAATCTCTTACCGATAGCTTTCTGAATAAAATATCTGAGCATCTTCTCAGTAACCGTATAATCAGAGATAACACCCTGTCTCAACGGACGAATAGCTGTAATGTTGCCCGGTGTTCTACCAAGCATAAGTCTTGCATCTTCTCCGATTGCCTTGATCTTCTGAGTATCACGATCAAAAGCGACTACCGAAGGCTCCTTTAATACTACGCCTTTTCCTCTAATATAAACCAACACACTTGCGGTACCAAGATCGATACCAATATCTGTCGATGACATAAAACTCTCCCTTCAATCTATATCAAAAACTATAAACTTATGTATAATAAGGATAGATCAAAAAATGTATCCACAACTCACACAATTTTACTACCTACATTATATACAATGCAAGGCGGTTTTTAAAGATTATTTTCTAATTTTGATAACTTTTTTTGATTTCATCACATATTCATCACTTATCACCTATATAATGCTTGTTGTACTAGCTGATAGGCTAATATATTTTTCATAACTCATGCCCTTCGCTTCTTTGAAGTGAAGGGCACTCCCCGTTATATAGGTATTTTTACCTTTACATAAAAATAAGAGTCGCAATGCGACTCTTATTATTTTTTGTTTTCATAGTTAAAATAACAAGCAAACCCTTCTTTGCATCCGCTACTTTTCAAGATATTTCTTTAAAAACTGTCCCGTATAAGACTTCTTAACCTTAACAATCTCTTCCGGCGTACCTTGTGCTATAACGGTACCACCGCCGTCACCGCCTTCAGGTCCCATATCGATTATATAGTCCGCAGTCTTAATAACATCCAGATTATGCTCGATCACAACGACCGTATTACCTCCGTCAGCAAGCTTATGCAATATCTCGGTAAGCTTATGAACATCTGCAAAATGAAGGCCGGTTGTCGGCTCATCCAATATATATATGGTCTTACCGGTACTTCTTCTGCTAAGCTCTGTCGCAAGCTTAATTCGCTGTGCTTCACCGCCCGATAATTCCGTCGACGGCTGACCAAGCTTAATATATCCAAGACCTACATCATATAACGTCTGAATCTTATTCTTAACACTCGGTACATGCTCAAAGAAAGTTAATGCTTCTTCAACTGTCATATCAAGAACTTCATATATATTCTTGCCTTTATACTTAACATCAAGAGTCTCACGGTTATATCTCATACCGTGACAGACTTCACACGGAATATATACATCCGCAAGGAAATGCATCTCGATCTTGATTATACCGTCTCCTGAGCAAGCCTCACATCTTCCGCCCTTAACGTTAAAACTGAATCTGCCCTTCTTATATCCCTTAGCCTTGGCATCCTGTGTTGCAGCAAAAAGATCTCTTATCTGGTCAAATACTCCTGTGTAGGTTGCAGGATTTGATCTTGGTGTTCTTCCGATAGGCGACTGATCTATATCGATTATCTTGTCAAGCTGTTCCGTCCCCTCTATGCCGTCGTGGCGACCCGGAACTATACGCGCTCTGTTAAGCTTCTTTGCAAGTGCCTTATAGAGAATCTCGTTCGTAAGGGAACTTTTGCCTGAACCTGATACACCGGTTACCGCGGTAACAACTCCAAGCGGAAACTCTACATCTATACCTTTAAGGTTATTCTCTCTTGCGTTAAGAACCTTAATAAATCCGGTAGGCTTACGACGTGTCTTCGGTACAGGAATCTTAATGCGGCCCGACAGATAAGCACCTGTAAGCGAATCAGGGCAAGCCATAATCTCTTTTGCCGTACCTTGTGCAATTATCCTGCCACCGTGCTCACCCGCACCCGGTCCTATATCAACTATATGATCTGCGGCAAACATAGTATCCTCGTCATGTTCAACAACGATCAATGTATTACCGAGGTCCCTTAAGCTCTTCAAGGTATGAAGAAGCTTCTCGTTATCTCTCTGATGAAGTCCGATGCTAGGCTCATCCAAGATATACGCAACTCCAACAAGACCCGAACCTACCTGTGTCGCAAGACGGATTCTCTGTGCTTCTCCGCCTGAAAGCGACGCTGTCGCACGCGAAAGTGACAGATAATCAAGTCCTACGTCCATAAGGAAACCTACGCGACCGCGAATCTCTTTTAAAATCTCCGCACCGATAAGTTCCTGTTGCTTAGTAAGGTTAAGATTGTTAAGATACTTGCTCAAATCCTTAACCGACATAAGCGTAGTCTCATATATATTCTTATCACCGACGGTAACCGCCAGTGATTCTCTCTTCAGTCTCTGTCCGTTACAGCATGTACAAGGAGTAAATCTCATAAATTCCTCGTACTCCTTCTTCATTGACTCTGATGCAGTCTCTCTGTAACGACGCTCTTCATTATGAATAAGTCCTTCGAATCTTGTCGGATATACACCTTCGCCCCTGTAGCCCTTGTAATGTACCGGAACCTCTCTGTCAAATCCGTGCAAAAGCATATCAATTATATTCTCCGGCAAGTCTTTAAAAGGCACATCAAGAGAAAACTTATATTCCTTAGCCAGAGCCGCAAGCAAGCAATGCGTAAAAGATTTCTCATCATTCGAAGACATCCAGCCCATAGCCTGAATTGCGCCCTCGTTAATGGAAAGACTTCTGTCAGGTATCATAAGGTCCGGATCAAAATCCATCTTATATCCCAGACCCACACATTCAGGGCATGCGCCGAACGGATTATTGAACGAGAAGCTTCTAGGCTCCACTTCAGGTATACTTATACCGCAATCAGGGCATGAGAACGACTCGGAAAAAAGCATCTGCTTATCTCCGACAACATCAACCGCAAGCAATCCTTCGGAAAGTGCAAGAACACTCTCGATTGAATCCGTAAGACGCTTCTCTATACCGGGCTTAACTATCAATCTGTCTACAACTATCTCTATATTATGCTTGATATTCTTATCAAGCGGGATATCTTCCGCAAGTTCGTAGAGGTTGCCGTCAACGATAACTCGTACGTAACCGCTCTTTCTTGCTCTTTCAAAAAGCTTCTGATGTTCACCTTTTCTGCCTCTGACAACAGGTGCAAGAAGCTGAATCTTGGTACCTTCCGGTAAGCTCATAACCTGGTCAACCATCTGGTCAACAGTCTGTTTACTTATAACTCTTCCGCACTCCGGACAATGCACAACACCGATGCGCGCATATAAGAGTCTAAAATAATCATAAATCTCGGTAACCGTACCGACTGTTGAACGAGGGTTATGATTAGTTGACTTCTGATCTATGGATATGGCAGGTGACAAGCCTTCGATCTTCTCAACCTTAGGCTTCTCCATCTGTCCCAGGAACTGTCTTGCATAAGAAGACAGCGACTCCATATAACGTCTCTGTCCCTCCGCATATATCGTATCAAAAGCAAGCGATGACTTACCCGAGCCGCTTAACCCCGTAAATACAACGAGCTCATCGCGCGGAATGTCAAGATCGACATTCTTTAAATTATGCTCTCTCGCTCCTCTAATCTTAATAAGCTTATGTTCTTTGCTCATAATATCTCCCTGATATCTCTATAACTAAAATCCGTATCCTTCGGTAAAAGCTCTAACCGAACTCTTCATTAAGCATCTTACGAAGCGAAAGCATCTTGTCGCGAAGCTCTGCGGCTGCCTCAAAGTTAAGATCCGCAGCTGCTCTGTTCATCTTAGCCTTGACTTCTTCTATGCACTTAAGAAGTTCTTCCTTATTCATCTCCTCAGGTGAACGAACAAATCTTGCCTCTTCTTCCGCTATCTTCTTACTGATGCTGATAAGATCGCGAACCGCCTTCTTAATGGTTGTAGGCGTTATATTATGCTCCTTATTATACTGCTCCTGGATGGCGCGACGTCTGTTAGTCTCTGATATAGCCTTCTCCATGGATTCTGTCATATTGCCGGCATACATTATTACATGTCCGTCCGCATTACGTGCGGCACGACCGATTGTCTGAATAAGCGAAGTCTCCGAGCGAAGAAATCCTTCCTTATCGGCATCAAGAATCGCAACAAGTGTAATCTCCGGTATATCAAGACCTTCTCTTAAGAGGTTAATACCAACAAGGACATCAAAAACTCCGAGACGCAAATCCCTTATAATCTCAGCTCGTTCCAAAGTATCTATATCAGAATGAAGATACTTAACCTTAACTCCGGCTTCGCGTAAGTACGAGGTCAGATCTTCAGCCATCTTCTTGGTAAGGGTTGTCACAAGTACCTTATTGCCCGCACCTGTCTCTTTCTTAATCTCAGAAAGCAAATCATCAATCTGTCCCGCAACAGGGCGCACGGAGATCTCAGGATCTAATAATCCCGTAGGTCTTATAATCTGTTCCGCACGAAGAAGTTCATGCTCTTCTTCGTACTTGGAAGGAGTAGCCGATACGAAAAGCATCTGATTGATCTTGCCCTCAAATTCTTCAAAACATAGAGGCCTATTATCCATTGCGGACGGAAGTCTGAAACCGTAGTCAATTAAGGTCGACTTACGTGCAAGATTACCCCTGTACATACCGCCTATCTGCGGCAGTGATATATGGCTCTCATCAACTATTATAAGGAAATCCTCCGGAAAATAGTCCATAAGTGTATAAGGCGGCTCACCCGGCTTAAGTCCCGAAAGCTGTCTCGTATAATTCTCGATACCGGAGCATATTCCGGTCTCTCTTATCATCTCAACATCAAAGTTGGTTCGCTCCGAAATTCTCTGTGCTTCCAAAAGCTTACCCTCAGACTTAAAGTACTTAACCCTCTCGTCAAGTTCCTCTAATATCTCTTCCGTCGCGGCAGTAATCTTCTCAGGTGGGACAACATAATGCGATGCCGGGAAAATACCCACATGATTAAGGTCTGCCTTAATCTCACCCGTCAATACATCGACTTCCGTAACACGCTCAATCTCGTCTCCGAAAAACTCCACACGGATGGCGCTGTCGCTGTAATCTGCCGGAAAAATCTCAAGTACGTCACCGCGGACTCTGAATGTTCCCCGCTTAAAATCCATCTCGTTCCTGTCATACTGAAGATCGATAAGCTCACGAATAACATCATCACGATCCCTGGTCATACCCGGGCGCAGCGAAATCATCATATTAAGGTAATCCTTCGGGCTTCCCAAGCCGTATATGCATGATACGGAAGCCACAACAATAACATCCTTACGCTCGGAAAGCGATGAGGTCGCAGACAATCTTAACTTATCAATCTCTTCGTTAATCGAAGAGTCCTTCTCTATATAGGTATCGGTCGAAGGAACATAAGCCTCCGGCTGGTAATAATCATAGTAAGATACGAAGTATTCCACGGCATTCTCCGGAAAAAACTCCTTCATTTCAGAGTACAACTGACCTGCCAACGTCTTATTATGACTTATAATAAGCGTCGGCTTATTCAATTGCTCTATTACATTAGCCATTGTAAAAGTCTTACCGGAACCGGTAACGCCAAGCAAGGTTTCAAACTGGTTGCCTTCCTTAAAACCTTGCACCAGCTTCTCTATTGCTTCGGGCTGGTCACCCGTCGGCTTATACTCCGAATGTAACTTAAAATCCATTCTCTTACTCCTATACGAAACACACCACTAATGTAGTATAACATCTTTATTTTTTAATGTCTATATATTTAGGAACATTTGTTCGTTCGGGAGTATTAAAAAAGAGGATAAGAATCTCTTCTTATCCTCTCATAATAATGAACCGGCAGAAGCCGTATCCTACTGTTCATCCTTAAGCGCAAGACCTCTTATGTAGTTAAATGCCTTGGCAACTGCAGGAATAAGTAATACAACTACGGTTAAAGCACCTTCAGCATAGATATAACCCGCGTTGTAAGCTACGCTGTATACAAGCGGATTCCAGCCTTCCGGAGCCCACTCTCCGAAAAATACATATCCTGATAAAACCGCAAATACAAATCTACCGGTAATTGCCGTAAGATATGCCATGATAAGTGAATACTTGTGCTTATTCTTTGACCATAATCCGGAAAGACCGAGTGCACCGAATGCAAAAATATAATCGATAAGCATCTGCGGAACACTTAAGATATAAGGGTCAATCATAAGCTGTAAGATTCCATACGCAAATGCGGTTGTAAGACCTGCTCCGATACCGAACCAATATCCTATGATTGATACGAACAACATACTGAATACGGTAATGGAACCGCCCATAGGCATATGGAAAATCTTAATAAATGAAGCAACTACACCAAGCGCGAGTGCCATAGCGGCAAATGCAAGACGAGTTGTATCGAATTTCTTTCTCTTTCCGAAGAACGCATTACCGAGAAGTAACAAAACTACTGCCAGCAAAATAAGAGCTACATAGCCGCCCGTTGTCAAGTCATAAGAACCTGAATCGGTCATTTTAACAAATAAAGACATAAATGATGACATAAAAATAATCCTCCTATCTTCGCCGGGGGATTATATTCTATCGTGCTTTCCTACGCCGGTATTATCCGGTTCAGGTAATAAGGGTTGGCCATAAAAACCATCTCAGCGATAAGCGCCCCTAGCAAATCATTAAATTACAGTGTTTCACACACCTTTGTCATTATATATTTAATACATCATAAAATCAAGAGTTTTTCACATAATCTATAAGACTCTTTTTAAATACATCGATAAGCGGAGTCACTCCTTCATCATAACGCACACACAATTTAAGATTTCTCTTTCTTGTTTTATCAATCTGCTTAACAATCACATCATATCTAAGCGGTGTTACGAGGCGCTCATAACCGATGCATACCCCGAGCCCCTTTTCAACCATAGAAAGCATTACATTAACATCACTTACTTCATACACGAGGTTCGGCACAACATCATTATCCTCAAGGAATCGCTTAATGTCGGTATCAAGAAGCTCCTTTACTCTGATAACGTCTTGTATTGCAAAAGCTCTGACCGGAAACTTCTTATATGCGGCATACTTATTATCACGCGGTACAATCGCGACAAGAGGGTCACTTAGAAGACTTACGGCATCATACTTATCTGCGAGCGCTTCCGGCAATACGCAGATATCAATCTCCCCTCTTCTTAAAAGCTCTGCTATGTAGGTATCTTCTCCCTCCATAAGTTCAACCTTGATATTGGGATAATCCGTTGCAAATTGCTTCAAGGCTCCCGGCATTAGATTTGCGGATATACTCGCAGGCGCACCGACTCTGATATTACCGCTTGTAACACCGTGCAAAGCCTCGATACTGTAGTTAAGTCTCTCGTAATCCTTGACAAGACGTCTCACTTCCGGCAGTAGCTCTTTGCCGTATGATGTAAGTTCTACTCCGTCATGATTACGAAACATAAGCTTAAGCTTCCACTCTTTCTCCAGTTCCGCAAGCATTTTGCTTACCGCAGACTGCGTATATCCCATCTTGTGCGCAGCCTTTGATACGCTTCCTTCCTCAACAACACTGACTAATGCTTTGTATCTTTGAATTCCCATAATTGCTCCATTCCTATTCGGAATAATTATTATAAAAAATATTCGCTTTAATACTTTTTGTTCTTATTATATAATAACCGAGTGTTAAAAACAACTTACTTGGAGGAATTATATGTTATTTAAAGGAAAAGACGGCAAAGCACGTCAGGCTAACTTGGGAGAATCGCTTTTTTCTTTAGCTTTTCTCATCCTTTGTCTTTCATTGGGAATTATAGTTTTCGGAGCAGATCCGCATATTCCGATGTTTGTCGGCACTTTCGGATGCGTATTCATTGCTTTCAAGCTCGGTCACAAATGGAGCGATATCGAAAGCTTCATGATGAAAGGAATTCAAAAGGTCATACCTTCTCTTATAATACTTATCGTTATCGGAATCCTTATAGGAATGTGGATTGATGCCGGTGTCGTTCCTGCAATGATCTATTATGGATTGAAAGTTCTTAAACCTTCAATATTCTATCTCGCAACGGTTATCATCTGTTCCATCACATCAGTTGCAACAGGTTCTTCCTGGGGAACGGTCGGAACCATGGGTGTTGCATTGATGGGTATTGCATTGGGACTTGATATGAGTCTTCCGGTTACGGCAGGTGCCATCGTATCCGGAGCTTACTTCGGCGACAAGATGAGTCCTTTATCGGATACTACCAATCTCGCCCCTGCAATAGCAGGCTGCGACGTTTTGACGGGAATCAGATTTATAATCTTCCCCACATCGATTTCTTACGGAATCACACTTATTATTTTCTTTATACTCGGTCTCGGTCATACCAAGGCAGGCGCAGATATGTCTTCCGTACAGGTTATTTCCGATTCAATTGCTCAGAATTTTAATATTTCGATTATACATTTCCTGCCGGTAATCATTGTACTTGTTGCCGTTGCGTTAAAAGTTCCTGCAGTTCCCGGCATCACACTCGGCATAATAAGCGGTGCGATTATCGGTCTTGCAACGCAAGATTACTGCACAATCGGTACTCTTTTAAGCTGCGGAATGAACGGCTATGAGTGTGCGACAGGATTTGAAACACTTGATAAACTACTTACGACCGGCGGTCTTACGAGAATGATGTATTCATGTTCAATGGCTATGACTGCCATGATGTTCGGCGGAATTATGGAAGAGACGGGCCAGTTACAGGCTGTTGCAAACTTTATTACCAAGAAGATCAAGAAGCCTGCAGGCCTTGTTACCGCAACAATGATTTCCAGTGTATTTGCCAATATCTTAATGGCAGATGAGTACATATCGCTTATCGTTCCGGGCAGAATGTACGCTTCGAAATATAAGGATATGAAGGTTCACCCTGTATGCCTTGCCAACGCAATTGCATCTTCCGGTGCCGTAACAAGCGTGCTCGTACCTTGGAATACATGCGGACTTTATGTATCTTCAATACTCGGAATAAGCGTAATGAAATTCTTGCCATACGCATTCTTTAACTACCTTACACCTATTGTTGTTATCTTATTGGCTTACCTTAAGGTAACCGTAACAAACGAAAGCGGTACAAGACTTTACAAAGTCAAAGGTGAAACCGCAAACGCATAATTGAATCAATCAAAAAAGCCCGCCATCAGGCGGGCTTTAATTATTCTACATATTCCATTCGTCTTCTCTTCTGTCATCAAGTACAGGAAACTTCTCACGGGCTTTACTTACATCATCTTCGAAATCAAAGTAATATAAGCCTTCCGAATCTCCGCAGGATAAAAGTTCTTCACCCTTAGGATTATAGACGCAGGACTGTCCGTTATAACTTACCTTTCCCTGCTGTCCCACACAATTAAGTCCTATCACATAATACTGATTCTCAATTGCACGCGCACGTAAAAGCGCCTTGAACTGCTCAACACGTCTGTCTGCCCAGTTGGCAGGGACTATCATAAGATGCGTATCATCGGCAAGTTTCCAGAATCCCCCCGGAAAACGAAGGTCGAAGCAAATCTGTACGGATACCGGGACTCCATCTATCACGCAGTTTTTAACCATATCTCCACCTTTGAATACCGTGCTTTCTCCACCATAAGAGAAAGGATGCCTCTTCGCATAAGCGAGTATTATCTCGCCATCCGAATTAACAATTTCATAGAGATTAAGACTTAACATATCATCGCATTTCTCCACGCGGCCGAATCCGATATTGATGCCGTACTTTCGAGCCAATGCCTTCATCTCGTCTTCCGTTGCGCAATCATTATCCTTTGTTACATCGGTATTCATGGAGAATCCCGTAAAGCTCATCTCCGGAAAAAGCGCTAACACAGCACCGTTATCGGCGGCTTCTCCGATGAACTTTTCTGCCTTTTTCAAATTATGTTCTTTATTCTCGAATACTATATCAGTCTGGCATAACGCTATCTTCATATAATTATCCCTTTAAAAACGCCCTCATGGCATTAACTTTCCTTGCTTCATCAAAGATGGTTGTCTGCTCATTCTTCATATACTGTTCAAGGAGAATAATCTCGGCATCGGTAAAGCCCTCCTGCTTCGTAATCTTGCAATCAGGAACCTTGCCTTCCGCAAATCGCTTCTCGTCCTCGAACTTGACAAAGACATATTTGTCACCGTCTCCGGTTCTAAAAATCTCCGAAACGGTCATTTTCATCTCGTCTGCCATGTATATGCACCTCCGTAGGAATCACATATTGAACCTTAAGCCATTCTTCCGCAGCACTGCTTATACTTCTTGCCGCTTCCGCAAGGACAAGGATCGTTAGGATAGATTTTCGCAGCCTCGCGCTTTTTCGGTGCGCGTACCGCTGAATCATCCTTATTGGTGCCGGTAACCTTAGCTACCTGCTCACGTTCAACCTTCTGCTCAACCTTGATATGAAGAAGAAGCTTAACAATCTCTTCCTGAATTGCTGCAGTCATCTCATCGAACATATCGAATCCGGTATTTCTGTACTCAACAAGCGGGTCCTTCTGTCCGTATGCCTGCATGGAGATACCCTGACGTAAAAGCTCCATATTGTCGATATGATCCATCCACTTAACGTCAATTACCTTAAGTAAGAATACACGCTCGACCTCACGGATTTCCTCTTCGTTCGGGAATTCTTTCTCCTTCTCCTCGTATAACTTAACGAGACGCTCCTGCATCTCTTCTATGAATTCATCGGCTTTCTTGCCCTTAACATCATTAATTGTTATAGGCTGAATCGGGAATATATTAAGTAAAAGCTCATTAAGTTCGTTTAAATCCCAGCTCTCATAGTTGGCATCCTGTCTTACGACCATACCGATCTTGGCAGCGCATACATCCTTGATCATCTGGATGATGGAATCACGCATTGATTCGCCGTCAAGGACTCGTCTTCTCTCGCCGTAGATAATTTCACGCTGATCGTTCATAACCTGGTCGTACTCGAGAAGATTCTTTCTTATACCGAAGTTATTGTTCTCTATCTTCTGCTGGGCCTTAAGGATTGCGGATGAAAGCATTCCGTGTGTAATAGGAGTATTCTCCGGAACGCCGATTGCATTGAACATCGCCATGGTTCTCTCGGAACCGAACAATCTCATAAGGTCATCTTCAAGCGATATATAGAATATGGATTCACCGGGGTCACCCTGACGTCCCGAACGTCCTCTTAACTGATTATCGATACGACGGGACTCGTGTCTCTCTGTACCGATAATCTTAAGACCGCCTGCTGCTCTTGCTTCATCGTCAAGCTTAATATCGGTACCACGGCCTGCCATGTTGGTCGCGATAGTTACCGCACCGTGAATACCGGCATCCGCTACTATCTGTGCTTCAAGCTCGTGGAACTTGGCATTTAAGACGTTATGCTGAATTCCGCGCTTTTTCAACAGTGAGCTTAACTCTTCTGATGCTTCAATCGTAATTGTACCGACAAGGACCGGCTGTCCCTTCTCATGAGAACGAATGATCTCCTCAACTATCTCATGCAATTTCTCTTTATGAGTCTTATATACAAGATCGTCATGGTCGATTCTTATCATCGGCTCATTGGTCGGAATCTCGATAACGTCCATTCCGTAGATCTCTCTGAACTCTTTCTCTTCGGTAAGAGCGGTACCGGTCATACCAGCCTTTTTCTCATACTTATTGAAAAAGTTCTGGAATGTAATTGTAGCAAGAGTCTTGCTCTCTCTCTTAATCTTAACGTGCTCTTTGGCTTCAATTGCCTGATGAAGTCCGTCGGAATATCTTCTGCCCGGCATAATACGTCCGGTGAATTCATCAACGATCAATACCTCATTATCCTTAACCACATAATCCTGATCTCTGAACATAAGGTTATGTGCACGAAGTGCAAGGATTATGTTATGCTGAATCTCTGTATTCTCGATATCAGCAAGGTTGTCGATCTTAAAGAACTGCTCGACTTTCTTAACACCTTCCGATGTAAGGTTAATCTGCTTATCCTTCTCGTTAACGATATAGTCGCCGGTCTCGTTCTGTACTACACCCATCAGGGCATCAAGCTTGGTATAATCCGCAAGGTCCTCACCACGCTTCATCTGGCGTGCCAATATGTCGCATGCGTCATATAACTTGGTAGACTTGCCGCTCTGACCTGAAATAATCAGCGGGGTTCTCGCTTCATCGATAAGAACGGAGTCGACCTCATCGATAATTGCGAAATGAAGCTTACGCTGTACAAGGTCCTTACCGTAGATTACCATGTTGTCTCTTAAGTAATCAAATCCCAATTCGTTATTGGTTACATATGTAATATCACAGTTATATGCTTCTCTTCTCTCATCATTGGTCATTGAATTAAGAATCTTACCGACTGTAAGACCCATGAATTCATGAATCTGACCCATTTCATCGGCGCCGACGGTAACGAGATAATCGTTAACGGTTACTACATGTACGCCTTCACCCGTCAAAGCATTAAGATATGACGGAAGCGTTGCAACCAAAGTTTTACCTTCACCTGTCTTCATCTCGGCAAGTCGTCCCTGATGAAGAACGATACCACCGATAAGCTGTACTCTGAAAGGCTCCTTTCCGAGCACACGTCTTGCTGCTTCACGAACTGCAGCAAAAGCAGGTACCAAAATATCATCGAGAGTCTCGCCGTTTTTAAGTCTCTCTTTAAACTCAGGCGTCTTAGCCTTAAGTTCCTCATCGGATAATGCCATCATCTCGGGACGTAATGCTTCGATTGCGTCTACAAGAGGCATTATTCTCTTAATTTCACGTTCGGAATGGGTTCCGAACATCTTATCAATCAAACTCACTTTAAACTTACTCCTATCTATATTTATTATCTCTATAATCTTTCATATATGCACTATCAAAGGCCAAATTCGCATAAAGGTATACTCTGACCTATAATCCTACATTCTCTATATTAACATAAGTTAATGGCAATAAACAATAAAATTTCAAGAAACTTTCGCTTTACTACTTATTAAATGCTTTGATATAATCTACGTATACGTTTACATCGTAATACGAATTATAAGGAGGATGTCATGGAGCACTATACTTACAAGACACAGGACGTATGCTCAAGACAGATTGACTTTGATGTTGAGAACGGAATCGTTCACAACGTTACCTTTCTCGGCGGCTGCAACGGCAATTTAAAAGCCATAAGCAAGCTTGTTGAAGGTCAGGAAGTTTCCAAGGTTATCGAGATTCTTCGCGGCAACACATGCGGTGATAACTACACAAGCTGTGCGGATCAGTTAACCAAAGCTCTTGAGAATGTTAATGCATAACCTGCATTAGAAAGCGGTGTCATATGAGAAGACGAATTATTGCACTTTTACTTGCTTTAACCATGATTCTATCTTTCACGGGGGCATTATGTGCCGGCGTCTCCTCGTATGCCGACAACACAATTATCATTGCCTATATCGAAGATACCAATTTCATCAATTATGAAAACGGTATCTTCTCAGGCTATGGTGTTGAATTCCTTGACGAAATCTCCATCTATTCCAAGTGGCATTACAAACTCCTTCCGTGTTCCAAGGCTGATGCCTTAAAAGGTCTTGAGAACGGTACTGTTTCCCTTTTCATCGGAATATCCGATGAAGATCCGTTTCGTGACGAATATCTTGTTTCCGATGAATCTGTTATGCCCGTAAGTTCCCTTCTCTATGTTAACAGCGATAATAATAACGTCTGGTACAACGACTATGAGCACTTCGACGGACTTATCATCGGTTTTGAATCAGCCTCCACCATTGAGGATCGTTTTATCTCTTTTGCGGAAAATGAAAACATATCTTTCACCTCTAAATACTACCCTAACTATTACAGCCTTCACACGGCTTTGAAAAACGGCGAAATTGACGGTGCTGTTGTTCCGGACCTTACATTATTCTCAGACTGTAAGCTTGTGTCCAATATAGGCACAGGTCATTACCATGCGATTACCTCCCCAAAGCGCGCAGATGTTATGAGCGCTTTTAACAAGGCTTATGATTCAATAATCAGACGAACTCCTGACTTTATAAGCTCGCTGTACAATAAATACTATGATTCCAGGCAGATATCTTCCGCTCCGCTATATACACGTGAGGAAGCGGAATATGCCAAAACCCACACAGGGTTTAACGTCGGCGTTTATACAACGGCGATACCGCTTGGATATCTCGATTCGGATGGCAGTTTCCAAGGATTATTTCCACATCTTCTCAAACGAATATCAGACATAAGCGGCATATACTTTAATCCTGTCACAATTGACATTAACAATTCCCCGGCAGAAAGTCTGTCGATAGACACCCCGCTTATATTCGGTGTCGGACTTTCTTCGGAGGATATAATCGACGACAAGATAAACTACACTCTTCCGATATGCTTCATCAACAATATACTGGTTACAACCGATAATCAGCCGATCAATTATTCGGATGCTACGGCAATAATCCCGCGTTCACACTATAATGTGTATCATTACCTCGCATCACATTATCCTAACTTGCGGATCAACTACTGCGAACACATAACGGAAGCTTTGGATGCCGTGTTCCACGGTGAAGCCGATTTTACAATAGCCAATGAGTATGTACTCAACTACTATACTTCCTCTCCTAAGTATAGCAGTTTATTTATGGATTCTGCCTTTGAATACGACGAGCAGTATGTATTCATTGCATCCAAGACCACGGACGCCATTCTTCTTTCAATACTTAATAAGACAATTACCCACTTAAAACGTACAACAATAGAAGAAGATATAGCTTTAGTCCTTAACAATACGCACTACTCGCGTACGTTTTTTGATATACTTCATACCTATTCATCTCAGATTATAGCTTTTGTTACATTACTTTCCTTTATGGCTCTTTTGCTCTTCCTTGAAATCAGAAACAAAGCAATGTATAAAAGCGCTGAAAAGATGGCAAACGAATATAAGGCGAAAGCTGAAGTTGACAGCGATACCGGATTATCGACTTTAAGCTTCTTCACAGAGCAAATGCAGACTCTTTTAAGCTTATCAGAGCCTGTAAGCTATTCGCTTGTTGCTATAAAAGTCCGAAACTGCGACCTTATTATCGATCTCTACGGTTTCGACAAATGGGCAGAAATAGTCAACTACATTGCAGGGCTTATAAAAGATAGTCTGCCTGAGCTTTTCGGTCTCGCGACGAAATTCTCAACATCCACTATTGTTACGCTCTTGCCGACAAAATGCGACGCAATGGAGCTTTTCGGACCGGAGTTTCTTGAGAAGATCGATGAATTTCCGCTTGATACCAAGATTGATACATATGTAGCGGTATATAACATCGACGACCATACTTGTCCGGCAGACCTTATGTACGAGAAATTAATCGGGCTTGTATGCTCACTTTGTGAGAAGCAAGGCGATCCGCACCTTGCAGTATACGGAAACGACCGTGAGATTCAGCTTAAGCAACGCCGTGTCATTCTTAACAATGTGGAAAGAGCTTTTACCGAAGACGGATTCTCTTTCAACATTCAGCCTAAGATCAATCTTGAGAATGAGAAAATCATGGGCGGAGAAGCACTGATTCGCTGGACCATTCCGGGAGAAGGCTCAATCTCTCCGTCGTTATTCATTCCTATTTTAGAGGAAAACGGATATATAACGAGGCTTGATCTATATATTCTGGAAAAAGTATGCAAATTGCTCCGGGGCTATCTTGATAAAGGGCTTAAGATTGTACCTATTTCGATTAATCTGTCATCGTATGACTTCTATGTACCGCTTTTTGTCGAAGACGTACTTAAGATATGCGAGAAATACAATATTGAACATACGTATATCGAATTCGAGATTTCGGAAGGCATCTATAATAATGATAACAAGTATGTCTTTGCCGCGGTTAACAACTTACGTAAAGAAGGCTTTAAGATCACGATGGATGATTTCGGATGCGATTACTCAACCATCAATATGCTTAAAGTCGCAGAGATAGATAACTTAAAGATTGATGTGAAATACATCTATAAATCCGATATCAATAACAGAGCTGATAAGATAATAAGCCGCATGGCGGAACTTGCAGGTGACCTTATGTTTAATCTTGTTGCGGAGGAAGTTGAAACCAGAGAGCAGACCGAATTTCTAAAGAGTATCGGCTGTACCGTGGCGCAGGGCTTCTACTTCTCAATGCCGATGAGACTTGAAGATTTTGAATCATATATGAATAAGAATATATAGAAAATGCAGTGCGATATGCACTGCATCTTCTTATCTTATTGATCATTCATGTTTAGCTTTAAACTTCTGTACCTGAGATTCGATTAATTCTGTATCTTCGAAATAATCAATTCTCATCGCATGCTTTACTTCTGCGATAGTCTTCATGCCGACTTCTCTTGCACGTGCGGTTCCGTCTTCAAGAATCTTATATACCTTACGGATATCCTTCTCGTACTCGGCTCTTCTTGCACGAATCGGTGTAAGCTCCTCTTCAAGAACTTTTATAAGGAACTTCTTAACCTTAACGTCGCCAAGGCCTCCTCTTCTATAATGATCCTTAAGTTCATCAAGATTATTATATTCAGGTAAGTACTTCTCGAACGAATCTTCCTTAACGAACGCATCAAGATAAGTAAACACCGTGTTGCCCTCAATCTTGCCGGGGTCCTCAACCTTGATATGATCCGGGTCTGTGTACATGCTCATAACTTTGGTCTTAACTTCTTCAGAAGAATCGGACAGGTAGATGCAGTTACCGATCGACTTACTCATCTTAGCCTTGCCGTCAGTTCCCGGTAAGCGGTGACATGCCTTATTCTTAGGAATTAAAGCTTCAGGCTCAACCAAGATTCCCTCTCCGTAGATATTGCCGAAGCTTCTTACAATCTCTCTTGTCTGCTCGATCATCGGAAGCTGGTCTTCTCCTACAGGAACAGTATCGGCCTTAAAAAGCGTAATATCCGCAGCCTGGCTTATAGGATATGTAAAAAATCCTACAGGAAGACTTAATTCAAAATTCTTCTGCGCAATCTCTGCCTTAACGGTAGGATTACGCTGCAATCTTGCAACGGTTACAAGATTCATATAATAGAATGAAAGCTCTGTAAGCTCGGATACCTGTGACTGTATAAAAATGTGGCATTTATCAGGATCAAGTCCCGCAGATAAGTAATCAAGAGCTACCTCGATTATATTCTCCCTTATCTTCTCGGGATTATCAGCGTTATCCGTCAATGCCTGCGCATCCGCTATCATTATAAAAATCTCATCAAACTTGCCGCTGTTCTGTAATGCGACTCTCTCTCTTAAGGATCCTACATAATGTCCGATATGTAAGCGTCCTGTCGGGCGGTCACCCGTTAATATAATCTTTCCCATAATTCTCACCTCTGTTGGTAAATTGATATCTATTATAACAAACTCTCCGGCATTTTCAACCTTTCTTTTACGGAACCGCTTACTTTTTTATTATATTCATTGACTCCCTCTTCTTTTACACGCGTAACTTCCTTTTCGAGTTCTCTTGAAGAGATAAGCTTACATCCTGCACCTACTATAATTACCTGCTCCAATCCGTCACTCGTTGCGCACGTTACATCATGTTCTGTGCTCATCTCGTACGCACAGCGCTCTATATAAGCATCCGCAGTTTGTGCGGTTGCCGTAAAGACAACGTGGATATTACGATACTCGGTAATCTCCGCCTTATGTGACAATACTTTATACGCATCATATACAATTATTACATTAATACCTGTAAAGCCCTGATAATCGCATAAAATGTCCTGCAATAAAGTTCTGGCTCCGTCCATGTTGGTACGCGCCATATCATTAAGAAGCGGCCAGGCGAATATTACATTATATCCGTCCACAAGAAGGTATTTATCCTTCTTGGTGTTATTACTGCCATGCTTATGCTTTGCTTCTTTTTCATAATCATAGTCTTCGGGACGCTCACGACGTACGGGACCTTTTTCGGGTCTTGCCTTGGCGCGTCCGTTCCATGCATAAGTCACATTATCGTTATCTATATAATCCACGTCGAACTTACTCTTAATGGTACCGTATGTGCTCTCAAAAATCTGCTTTAATTGCTTTTCTTCTTCATCAGGGGATAATTCCTGCTTAACGCTTTCCGAAAGCGGCTTAAGTTCAAATACGGCTTCATTTACATATTCCGACATGAACGGTATATGCATATAATCCCTGACTTCATTCCAAGGAATCGTTGCTCCCGCGCCATGCATACAGAATACTGATGCGGACGGATTCTTAAGATCGCTGTCCGGATTATACGCGCGGTTCTCTATTACTTCCTCAGGGTTATGACACTTGTCGTATCCCGAAACCACCGCATTAAAATGACCAAGTCCACCCGTAAACTTATTAATCTCAATCTGAAGCCCGTTTAAAGTGCTTACAGGGCCTGTTCCTTCGATAACCGAATAATCGCCTTGTACCTCGGGACTTGTGAACGTCGCATGTCTCTCATCAAGTATTGTCATAACCCGTCCTACAGAGTCTGACGGTACTTCCACCGTGAATCTATAGTAAGGCTCGAGCAATACGGATTCCGCGCACATAAGGCCCATTCTGACCGCTCTATACGTTGCCTGTCTGAAGTCTCCTCCTTCGGTATGCTTAAGATGAGCCTTACCGGAGCAAAGCGTTATCTTCATATCCGTTATGGGAGAACCGGTAAGAACACCTTTATGGACACGTTCCTCAAGATGCGTAAGTATAAGTCTCTGCCAGTTTCTTGCAAGCTCATCTTCGTTCGCAACAGTATCAAATATAAGACCCTCACCGCGAGGAAGCGGTTCCATCAGAAGATGCACTTCCGCATAGTGCCGAAGCGGTTCAAAGTGTCCAACACCTTCAACCTTATTATTAATTGTCTCTTTATAGAGAATCTTGCCTGCGGAAAAATCGATGTTAATCAAGAAGCGCTTTTTAACCGTCTCCTTTAATATTTCGATCTGTACCTCACCCATAAGAGATACCGTTATCTCACCCGTCTCTTCGTCGAAATTAACGTGTAACGCAGGCTCCTCTTCTTCAAGTGTCTTAAGATATGAGTAGACCTTGGTCTTATCTGTCCTGCTTTCGTATTTTACTGCATAGTCGATAACAGGAACTAATAATTCCTCGTATTCATTCTCTTCAAAGCCAAGTCCCGCGCCGATAAAAGTCTCTTCTATACCGAAAAGCGTACAGACATCTCCCGCATGAACTTCCGTAACCTCTCTTTTACCTATGCCTGAGCAGATATAGATTCTGTTAATCTTTGCGGAGTAATCTTCGCCCTCGCGAGTCTTACCCTGAATCACATCCTTTAACTTAAGGCTTCCGCCTGTAACCTTGATATGCGTTAAGCGATTACCCGCTTCATCTCTTGTAATCTTAAAAACTCTTGCACCAAAAGTATCGCCGTATTTATTATCCGGTGAAAGCATTGTAATTCCGTAGATAAGCTTATCTACATCGATATCCTTTAATGCGCTTCCGAAGAATACAGGGAATACCGCACTTTTATTAAAAAGCTCCGTGATCTTAGTGTTATCAAGGTTCCCCACCTCGAGATATTCAGACAGTAACGCTTCATCCGTTGCTGCTGCCATCTCAACAAATTCATTCGAAATCTTATCTCCGTCAAAAAAGACATCCGCATCTACGCTTAATTCTTTCTTGATCTCGTGAAGAAGCTTAGTCTTATCGGTTCCGTCCTGATCCATCTTATTAACAAAGATTATAGTCGGGACATTATATGTGCGAAGAAGTCTCCACAAGGTCTTCGTATGGGACTGCACTCCCGATGCTCCGGAAATTACAAGCACACAAATATCCAGGACCTGTAATACTCTCTCCGTCTCAGGAGAAAAGTCGACATGTCCCGGTGTATCAAGCAGTGTAAAAGCTCTACCCTCAAGGTTAAGCTCCGCCTGCTTCGCATAAATTGTAATTCCGCGCATTTTCTCCGCTTCATCCGTATCAAGGTAAGCATCCTTCTTATCTACACGACCCATCGTCTTAATGACATTCGCGTGGTATAAAAGGCACTCGGAAAGAGTCGTCTTACCCGCATCGACATGCGCAAGGATTCCCATTACGACGTTATTCAATATGTTACCCTTTTCGTATAATCTATCTTAAAGCGCGCTCTTGCCTTGCTTTCTGCGCTTTTTCACCGTATTTCTTAAAATAAACTATTATGAAAATAATCGATACCGGGAAGGACAGTAAGAAGGCCAATGGCTGTGCCTCCTGGATTCCCGCCAAACCTCTTATTCTTGACAATATAAGAAGCGCCGGTATGAAGAAGATTCCGCTTCGCATCGCGGAAAGTATGGTTGCACCGAGTCGTCTTCCCGTACTCTGGTAAAGCATCTCACAAGACATTGAAGGTGGCAATGTAACCTGCGCCAAGACATAAAGCTGAAGTGCTCTTGTTCCGACCTTGACAACCTCCATATCCTCACGGAAACGCCAGACGATATCGCCCGCGTTAAAGAATACAAATATACTGAATACAAGCATTGTAAGTTCAGACAAAACTACAGTAGTAAAGAATGCTTTTCTCACGCGATCATGCTTACCTGCACCGTAATTAAATGCGGATACAGGCTGGAAGCCCTGTCCGATACCGATTGCCACAGCAAATACAAAGAATCCCACACGGGATACAATACTCATTGCCGCAACCGCACTGTCACCGTATGCTCTTGCTTCGGTATTAAGGATTATCGTACTGATACTGTTAAGTGCCTGACGAAGAAGGCTCGGGAAGCCTGTCGCCATAATATTAAAGATTTGTCTGTAATCAAGATATACAAGCTTTAATGATAATGTACACTGCGTCTTATGGGTTAAGAAAGCAGCCAGCAATATAATAAAGCTTACAACCTGAGATATCGCGGTGGAAAGACCTGCGCCCGCGATTCCCATATTTAACTTAAACATAAAAAGGTAATCTCCCCCGATATTAAGAAGTGCGCCTGTCATCATACCCGCCATTCCGAATACAGCTTTGCCCTCATATCTTAAGATGTTATTAAGTGTAAATGATGACGATACGAAAGGTGCAGCAGCGATAATAAATAATATATATGTCTTGGCGTACGGCGCTATAGTCGGCGTACTGCCTAAGAAGATTATTAAATCATCAATAACAAGAAGGCTTAATAAACCTATTATAAGAGAGCACGCAAAAGAAAAAGCAAAACCCGTAGATGCAGTACGACTTGCTTTGTCTACGTCCCGCTTACCGAGTTGTCTTGACATAATAGAACCCGAACCCTGTCCGAATAAGAATCCTATTGCCTGTAAGATCGCCATATATCCGAATACGATTCCTACCGCACCGGATGCCGATGTACCTAATTTACCTACGAATTTGGTATCTACAAGATTATATATGTTAGAGATTAACATTGATATGATAGTCGGTATCGAAAGCATTATTATAAGCTTGATAACCGGCGTCTTGGTCATTTTATCGAATTGTGAGATTTGTTGCTTTGACATTTTAAACTTCCTCTATTTCGTTTTTGCCCTGCGGCGTCATATGTGTTAATTATAACATAGTACTTAGAATGCATAAAGCATTCTAAGTACGGAGCCTGGCGCAACCCAAAGGGTTGCGTCCTGTGTTAGCAGGATATAATTAACGCTAACATATGCGTTAATTATACCATAATACGTCGAGTTTTGATGACTTATATTGAGTTTTGTGGTAAAATATCAGATGTTATACAAGGGAGGCAACAATATGAAAAAATACTTAATCCTTGCAGCAGTACTTCTTATGCTTACAGGCTGCGGCAAAAAAGATGAAATCATAAAGTCAGCGGGACCTGATGATTCCAATAATGATATTATAAGCGAAGAAGATATGGCAATCGTTGAAATCAGCGATTCATCCGAATTTGAAGACGAACTTGGCATAAAGATCGATTCGACAATTCTTTCCGAAGATGCAACGCTTTCAATCCTTAACGGAAAAATCGGTGAGATTTCTTTCGTAGTAACCAATGTTAACGGCGGCGACACCTTATGCGTCTTAAGAATGACAAAGGATGCCGATTCCGTAAAGGGTCTTTCCGGTTATAAGGATTCCGAGATTAAAGATCCTTACACCGTCTCGGTAGAATCCGGTTCGGGACTTGTAGATCTTGAATGCGGATACGTTGAAGCAGAAGGTGTTACGGTTTATACTTTTGAATTAAATGGAACATATTATGCTTATAATATCGGCGAGGGTTTATCTCAGATGACGATAAGCAGCATGCTTGACGCATTGTTCTTTGCAATAGAATAATAAGGCATAACAAAAGGGCGGTTGATGAACCGCCCCTTTTCTATAATTTCTTTCTTATTCTTTTTATTCTTGTGCTACGCTTCTGTCCTCTGCGACGTGGTGTTGCAGCCTTTCTGTACTCTGCGATATCCGCAAGCATCTTCTCGTAATCCCTTTCGAATAAAAGCTCACTTATGTCATGATTGAGTGTCGCGATGTCGTCTTCCTTAAATTTAAGTATCTTTGCGGTGACGGCGCTTTTACTAAGATATGCGTACTTGGGCATTTCGTACTTCTCCTGGAGCATTGCAAGCTCAGGGCGCCAAAGTATTCTTATCTTGTTGGCAATCTCAACGTTAGGATTAATCTCAGGCTTTCTTAGCATGTAGAAATCAGGCTTACCATCAACTTCTTCTACCGTTATTATTCCCCAGTACTCAGGTACATGTTCCTTAACATGGCTTCCGTGAGCTGTTCCGGCAACGATTATATTATAATCAAAATATTTATCGTAATCCTTAACCTGGGAAGAAAGCCTTGTATATGTGTCTGCATCCGACTTAATTTCGATGCCCACTATGGCATCTTCAATTACCATAAGCACGTCCGCCCGGGACCTTCCCATCATCTTCTCTTCCATTATTCTGGTTTTCCCGAAGACATCTTCGAGATAGTTGAATAACGGCTCGCGTATATCTTTATCGTGCAGCATTTCTATCCTTACTTATATGTGTCCGCAGTAATATTCTCTAAATCTACATCCTTGGTTTCCTTGACTTTGCCCATAATGATAAGGAGTGATATTACCATAAACGGTACACTTATAAGAAGGAATACCATATCCATAGAGATTATATTCTGTAAAAGAATGAATAATGCCTGTCCTACGAACATTCCGGAACCTATAAGTACGGAGATAGTTCCCATAACGGATGCTCTCATTCCTGACGGAGTTGATTCCGCAGGCATTGTAAGTATTATTGTATCTGACATTGACCAAAGACCGCCGATTGAAATACCATATGCGATTCCGGCAGCAACCGGACCCCAGGCCTCACGGCAGGCAACGATGAATACAAGTAATGCGATAAGTGTTATCGAGCCAAGTAAGATACATACTTTCTTTCTTCCGAGTCTGTCCGAAATAATTCCGGATATGATTGTCATAAAACCGTTAAAAAACGGGAATATCATTATTGCGGTTGCAACACTTGCGGTTGACATTGCGCCCTCAAGCACCGTTGCATAATATGATGTATATACTGTTGTTGCAAAGAAGATAAATCCTGCAATCAATATCCATCTTAACTGCTTATTGGAGAAGATGAACTTGAGCGCATTGATAACGCCGCCGTTCTCGGAAGTATTGTTTCTCTTCTCTTCTTCTTTCTTGGCTTTTCTCTCTTCTTCCGTGAGTGAGAGATATGCGATTCTCTGATCCAGGAATACAGGTGTCTCCTTAACAAAGAAGATGCAGGCAAATCCGATAACAAGCGCAAGTACTACCGGAATGAAATATACATTCTTCCAGCTTTGAACAAGCTCTTCTCTTAGGAAAAGCTTAGAAAATACACCGATAAGCGATGCACTCATAAGTGCGATTCCCTTAGCGATAAAGCTGTAGGTCGCGCGCTTTTCCTTCGGGGCGACTTCCATAATATAAAGTACCTGCATATCGTTAGGGGTGAAGAATGACATTACAAATACACCGATTATGTACTGTACAACTGTTGTTGAAGTCATTACAACAAGCATTCCGATGCCCATTCCCATAGTGTTAATCATAAGGAATATTCTTCGGCCGAATCTGTCAGCAAGTGCCTTGTAAAACGGGGTAATTATAAGCAGGAATGTCGACAGCATCGAAAGCGGTGCTATTACATTAATTGCATGCTTATAAAGCTCTGAATTGACATCTCTTGATGTGATGTTAAAAAGATCGAATAAAATGTACGGCTGCATTGCCGAGTTCATGCTGGATGTGATCTCATCTACGATGTAGACGATTGTCAGCACAACCATAACGATTCCGAGATAACATGCAGGCTTTTTTGCTGCCTGTAAGATTTTAAGCTTGGCAAGCTCAATTGCCTCTCGGTTCCTCTTGCTCTCTCTCATAAATCTTCCTCCTACTATCGAACGCAGATTGAACGCGTTCATTAATCAGTAATATTATACTACTTTTCATACATGTTATCTACGTTAAGTTGTTTTTGTCATGATCCGGATTATACATTATGTAATTTAAAGCGATATACTCATATCCGTCTTTTTCTCTTACTTCCGGAACTTTATTAAGGAACGTAAACCCCATGCTTTCTATAAGGCTCTTAGATGGTATATTCTCTTCAAAGCAGCCGAACCTTACAGCCTTTGCATGGAACTTTTCAAAGGCTAGAGTCGTTAGTGCGGCTATCATTTCTTTTCCATAGCCCTTTCGCTGGCAGGTCCTCATAAAGCAGGCACCGCAATCCTCGTAAACTCCTTCTTCGACTTCCTTAATCCCCGCAAATCCTATAGGCTCGTCGGTATCTTTAAGGCATGTAAAAAAGGCCGGTATCTTTCCCTGATAGAAGATTGTCCGCTCCATTCTGTCATTTGCTTCTTCCTCAGTCTTAGTCGGTATCCAAAGCATATATTTTGCCACTTCTTCATCAGACCAGACATTCTTCCATATGGCTTTGGTATCTTCCGGCCGAGCTTTTCTAAGAATAAGATGCTCCGTTTCGATTCGTTCTTCCGATATGATGTTAACTTCAAAATCCTTATAATTATGCATTCAAGCCACCTCTCTTATTCTAGTTATTTAATAACTCGTTCGTACGCTTTAACGCGGCATCAAAGCATGCGCTGACTTTGTCCTTAATGTCTCCCTTTTCAAGTGCTTCGATTCCGGCTTCCGTGACGCCTCCTTTGGTACATATCTTATCTATAAGGCTTTCCATGGATTCAGCGCCGCTTTCCACTATTTCAAGAGCGTTCTCGAAAATCATCCTTGTAATCGTTTCGCTTGCCTCAGTATCATTAAGCAATAAGTCGCAGGCATCACGATACTCTTTCATAAGATAGGTTACAAAAGCAAGTCCGCTTGCCGCGCTGACCATTACATTATCGAATCTGTCTTCGGAAAGTGTAATTACATATCCGAGTTTTTCGAATATGGCTTTTACCTCATCAACACGCGGTACATTCCCTTCATAACAAAAGCCCATTACACCCTTGCATGTCGCGATTCCGATACTCGGCATAACTCTTATAATGTTAAGGCTATTATCCTTATCATTGAAAAGCTCTCTCAAATCAGCAAGTGTAATTCCCGCCATAAAGCTTACGATAATTTTATCCGACCAATCATATGCATTAATCCCGGTAATTACCTCACGTGCATTCTGCGGCTTAACAGCTATAACTACCATATCCGACTCGGCAATAAGCTCTTTCTTATCCGATGTCACGTTAATGTCCGGATACTGAGCTTTTATACTGTTCATCGTATCTTCCGTTCTTGCATTAACCGTTATGGTATTTGCTCTAACACCGTTTCTTGAAAGTCCCGACAAAAATGCCTTTCCAAGATGTCCCGCACCTATTAAACCTATATTCATGTGTCTTCTCCTTTACTGCTGATGATTAATAAGCCATATATAGCCCTTTGCTGTTCTTATATCAACGTCTTTAAAATGATTGCCTTCATTTAATTTGAAAGTACAATTAACGCCCTTTGATTCTAAAAGCGTGTGCGCTTTTTTTATCTTGTTTCCGACTGTTGCCATTATAGGATTTTTAGTCTTCTCCTCCCTGTCACCGAGACTTAAGTAGACATTACCTGTCTTAATCTCATGCTCTTCCATGTAAGTATCAAAGTTCGGAAACCACATGGACGGAGAAACTGCTGCCACACCTTTAAATATTACGGAATTATACGCTGCCCAGAGTGCGAAAAGACCCGCGAGCGAATAACCGCCGATATAATAAGTCTTGGTTGTATCGGTACAGTAATTAAGAATTTTCTTAAGGGTATCAGCGGCTCCGTCTCCAAAGTCTTCTTTACCGAATACAGCAGGGGCAGGCCACGGTGAAAGCTCTTTATTCCAGTCGTGAATCATATATGCCGCGAGGCAAAAAGATTCGTTCGCATCTTTACCGATCAATTCAAGTACGTTATTAACAGATTCCTCATCATCTTCAGTCGTCAGATAAATAAGAACCTTCTTAGCATCCCTGTCTCCGTATTCCGTAATATTTATCATTATCTCTCCTCGCCGTCTATAATAACATTAAGAATTCTTGTCTCGGATAACATAGGATCTCCTTCGGAAATGACAAAATCCGCATCCTTTCCCACTTCAATCGATCCCACTCTGTCTTCTATTCCGATATGCTTTGCAGGGTTAATGGTAATGGCCTTTAACGCTTCGAAAGAATCCATTCCTGCCTTAACAGCAAGTCCCGCACAAAGCGCCAGATATTCCTGCGGTATTACGCCCGCATCGGTAATAATTGATACATCGCATCCTGCCTTTGCAAGAATTCCCGGAGTCTCAAAGCTCTTATTATTAAGCTCTAACTTCGACGGATGACCGAGTGAAGGACCTACCGCACATGGGTAATGCTCTGAAGCCAATTCATCAGCTATTAAAGCTCCGTCCGTTACATGCTCCAATGTAAGCTTAACTCCGAATTCTTTTGCGATTCTTATAGCTGTAAATATATCATCAGCCCTATGTGCATGCGCTTTTATAGGCATCTCTCCCTTAACTACAGGAATTAAAGCCTCCATAACAGCATCAAATCCCGGACGCTTCTCATTATCATCACCTGCAGCCTCAAGCTTTCTAAGATATTCCTTAGCCTTGCTAAGATTGGTACGAAGAATTGAGGCCGTCGTCATTCTTGATGAAATTGCCTTATCCTTATAGCAACGCTTAGGATTCTCTCCAAATGCTGCCTTCATTGCCACTTCTTTTTTAATTACGACGTCATCTACGCGCTTTCCGTATGTCTTAACCGCCATAAAAGTTCCGCCAAGAACGTTAGCAGAGCCCGGGCCTGTACAAATAGTTGTAACTCCACCTTTTCTCGCAAGTTCAATCGACTTATCCATCGGATTATATCCGTCAATAGCTCTTACCTGCGGTGTTACCGGACCGTTCATTTCATTATAATCCACGTCAAATGCAGCATTGGAAGTATCAAGTCCGAGATGTGTATGTGCATCTATAAATCCCGGATAAACTCTCTTACCCTCAGCATCAATAACAGTTGCATCCGTATCGCTTATTGACGCTTCAATCTTTGTAATTTTGCCGTCCACCGACAAAATATCAACCTTTTTAGGTTCTCTCTCAACCGCATTATAGACCAATCCGTTCTTAATCAATAATTTACGCATAGTTACGCCTCCTATATTATATTGTAAAGCCTATGAATTGATTATAGAACAACCACAGTCCGCATACAATAAAATTCCCGACAAACCTATTCCATTTTGCTCTTTGATAACTTAAACTATATGTATAGATAAACTGCATATTGAAAAGGAGACTGCAATGAAAACACTTTTAAAGCTGACGCGAGAAGCAGCCAGATACAAGGGATTGTATGTAATCGCGATTCTATCGACTTTCGGTCTTACGTTGGTTAATCTTACCGCTCCTAAGGTATTATCTTTCATGACCGGAATAGTACAGGAAGGCGTTGATAAAAGCTCTCTTTCGACAATTATACGACTTGCTTATATCTTGCTTGCCCTCTACTTATTAAGGGTATTGTTCAGATTCTTAAGCAATTATCTTGCTCACAGAGCAGCGTGGTATCTTGTCGGTGATTTAAGAAGCCGCTTATATGACAAGCTTCAGTGCCTTGACCTTACTTTCTTTCATGACAAGCAGACCGGCGATCTTATGAGCCGAGTGGTTAACGATACCAGGGATTTCGAGCTTTTATACGCACATATGATTCCCGATATTATAACTAACCTTATAACATTTGTCGGAGTACTTGTTATACTTCTTACGATTAACTGGAAGCTTGCGCTTATCACCTGCTGCCCGATTCCGCTTATTCTTATATCAGGAGTAATTTTCTCTAAAGTAGTAAGACCGTTTTTCAAGGCTTCGCAGAAGGTAATGGGCGAACTTAACGCACAGTTGCAGGACAGCCTTTCGGGTCTTCATGAGATTCAGGCTTTCGGTCAGGAGGAATACGAAGGTGAACGTGTCAGAAGAAAAAGCCTTGAACAGGTTGTTGCTATGCTCCGTGCTCTTCGCGCAAGTGCGATTTTCCATCCGTGTGTAGAACTTTTATCCTCACTCGGAACCGTACTTGTTGTATTCTTCGGCGGTTACCTCGCATACAGAAAAGAAATAAGCGTTGCGGATATTGTAGCATTTGTATTATATCTCTCGCTTTTCTACGCACCTGTATCAGGCCTTGCCAACCTTCTTGAAAACTTACAGCAGTCATTAGCCGGTGCTGAACGTGTGGCCTTGATACTTGATACACCGTCCGCAATTCAGAATGCAAAGGACGCAAAGCCGTTAACGGATGTAAAAGGCGCACTTTGCTTTGATAATGTAACCTTCCATTACGAGAATGAAGTTCCGGTATTAAAGCATGTCTCATTCTCATGCGAACCGGGAATGATGGTTGCCCTCGTCGGTCCGACAGGTGTAGGTAAAACCACCGCAACCCAGCTTATATCAAGATTCTACGACCCGATTGAGGGAAAGATATTAATTGACGGCCAGGATATTAAAACTGTTACTTTGGAAAGCTTAAGGCATAATATCTCTCCGGTATTGCAGGATACATTCCTCTTTAACGGAAGCATCGCCGAGAACATCGGATATGCGCGTCCGGATGCGACACGAGAAGAAATAGAAGCTGCTGCCAAAGCTGCTCATATCCATGAAGATATTCTCCATATGCCGCAGCAATATGAGACACAGGTCGGAGAACGAGGATTAAGACTTTCGGGTGGTCAAAAGCAGCGTGTGGCAATCGCCCGCGCCATCTTACGTACGAGTCCTATTATTGTACTTGATGAAGCGACCGCTTCAGTCGATGTTGCAACCGAACGTCAGATTCAGAAGGCTATCGGTGAACTTGCAGGAAAACGCACAATTATTGCAATCGCGCATCGCCTCTCAACAATAATGAATGCAGATTTGATTCTCGTAATTAATGACGGTGAAATTGTAGAGCGTGGAACTCACGCAGAGCTTATGGAGAAAAAGGGCGTATATTACAATATGCAAAAAGCTCAGGTGACGGAGAGTTAACTCTCAATAGCTATTTTCGATATACAATAAGCCCCGGGATTTTTCGTATCCCGGGGCTTTACTTGTATCAAATTTTCTTACGGCCGCTTTCAATAAGCTCTTTTTCAAAATTCTCAGGATTCTTAAGATAATAATCCTGATGCTCTTCTTCCGCTTCGTAGAATGCCTTAAACGGCTCTATTGCTATTGCAGTCTTGCGACCTTCTTTTTCTTCAAGAGCTGCAATTTTTGCTTCCGCTTTTTTCTTTTCATCTTCGGTCGTGTAATAGATTGCAAGGGTGTAAGAAAATCCCTTATCAATAAACTGACCTTCCGAATCAAACGGATCTACATTTGCAAGATAGATATCAAGAAGGTTATCATAGGTAACATTCTTCTCATCGTATTCAAGGCAGATTGTCTCTCTGTGACCTGTCTTCTGCTTCTTGACATCCTCATATGTAGGATTTACTTCATCGCCGCCGGAATAACCGCAGACTACTTTATCGACGCCGTAAATCTTATAAATCGGTGTCACACACCAGAAACAGCCTCCCGCAAAATATGCTTTCATATTTAATCCCTCATTATAATCATTAAAACAAATCCAACGTACTGTCTAAGTATATTTCTTCACGCACATTTAACTGATATTCCGGTTTTGTCATGTAATAGAGCAAAAACTCCAATACAATCGCACTGCCAAGGGAACGGCCCTCTATTTTAAAGTTAGAAAAGCCGTTTGGCAGATAGCCTCTGTAAATAAGGTCAGTTCCTATAAAGGCCGGGTTCTTCATCGCTTTTGAAAAGCGATAACCGGTTTTAGCATCCGTAGAATGGCAGATATGATCTTCCGCTTCTTCGCCAAGACTCTTACGACTTACATTCTCGTAACACTTTTTTCTTTCATTGCAATTAAAAGAACAACACTCGTTACATAGAAACTCTACTTTATCTTTTAGTTCCTGCGATAAGCTTTCGAGCTTATTGAATTCCTTATTAAGTCTGAAGTCCGGCACAACGTATCTATATTCTTCCCGTTCCAATTCTTTTTTCAAATCATTAAAATCAGTCAGAACCTTGGTAGTTGAAGATACGAAATACATATACGGATAGCGCTTTTTAAGATAATCCAACAATAAATCGGAATGTACTATTACTCCGTTTAAAACATTAGTATTGGAAGCCACTTTTTCAAAGGCTTCACATAACATGTTACACTTTTTGTCGGCCAAGTGCTTTTCTGTTATTAAAGAATTACTGAAAGTAAGTCTCGCAGAAATCCCGTACTCTTTTATAAGATTCAATACATCATTAATATCAGCATCTCCAAATCCAACCCTGCCGCCTCCCCAGAGGCAATCTGCAGGCGCGCCGTATATCGAACCTATATCGCAATTATCATAAAAGTACTCACGGTGCTCATAGAATAATTGCAGGAACTTTTTATATAATTCGTAAAATTCAAACAACCCAGGAAGGTGAAAATGTGCTTTCATATATTTACCAGATACTGATACGCTTATCAGGTGCTACGTACATCTGATCTTTCTCTGTAACATCAAATGCCTCATACCACTCATTAAAGTTACGCGGAGCCATGTTCGCACGTATAACTGCAGGAGAATGAACGTCACTTGCAAGAAGAAGCTGAATGTACTCTTCTTTTGCCTTCTGGCACCATACTCTTGCCCAGTTCATAAAGTATTCCTTGAAGTCTGCATTATCGAGTGTATGCATAATTTCAAGTGTTACACCCATACCACCGTTATCAGCGATATTCTCACTTACCGTAAGCTCGCCGCTAACCTTGCCGCCGTGGAATTCGATGCCGTCGAACTGCTCGATCATGCCTTTGGTAAGCTCCTTAAATGCCTTAAAGTCCTCTTCAAGCCACCAGTTCTTTAAGTTACCGTTCTCATCGAAGTTAGCGCCGTTATTATCAAATGCATGTGAAATCTCATGGCCGATAACCGCACCAATTCCGCCCAAGTTCTCACTTACAGACTGTGAAAGCGCGTAGAACGGCTTCTGTAAAATTGCTGCAGGGAAGGTAATATCATTGCTTGATGGATTGTAGCAAGCATTTACCATATGTCCCGGCATCACCCACTCGGTTCTGTCTACAGGCTTATGAAGCTTATCAAGCTCATCTTTTGTACGTACCGCACCGATTTTTCTCATTGCCTCGAAGAATGAATCATTCTCATCAAATACAAGCTTTGACCAGATTTCTCTGATTTCATCCGGATAGCCCATTTTAATAACGATCGTTGAAAGCTTCTTTATTGCTTTTTCCTTCGTCTGTTCTGCAAGGAATGTGTTCTTCTTCATTCTAAGCTTATACGTCTCGATAATCTTCTCAACAAGGCTTACAATGTCCTTTTTCGCTTCTTCGCCGAAGTAAGTTCTTCCGTAATATACACCTACAGGCTCTGAATACATCATAGAAGCAATCTGATATGCTTCCTTTTCAAGTACAGGATCGGCTACGACACCTGTAAGCGCACGTCTATATGTCGTACCTAAAGTCTTAAGTTCCATAGAAAGACAAGCTGTTGACTTAATAAGTGTCTTAACATATAACCAATGCTTATAGAGATTGAAGTTCTCTGCGTTAAAGTAACCGTTCATCTCTTTTATAGCCTTAGGATCGTAAACTACGATTATTGTAGGAGCCTTGTCACCATATAAGTCATTAAGAAGCTTCTTTAAATCAAACGGAGCAACGTATTTGGCAACCTCATCTACGCTCATAGGGTTGTTGTTCTTATAATACTCAGACCACTCGAGCTGACTCTTGACCTTCTTCGCGATTAAAGCATCGAATTTAAGTGTATCTTCGATGTATAACTTCTGCTCTTCATCGGATAACGGTGAAAACTTCATAATCTTCTCCGCCATATCCTTATAGACTCCAAGAAGCTTCTTACCTGCCTCGTTATCGTCCGCATAATAAGTTGTATCAGGTAAAATGATCGATGGTCCGAGGATTATAAAGGAATGCTTTGTTGCATCTTCCATATCACTTGTAACATCCATCTCAGCAGGAAGTGCAACACCCTCTATCATAAACTCTGCTGCCACATTATTTAAATCATCAACACTTTTTAAAGAGTTGATCTTTTCAAGAAGCGGAAGCACAGGCTTAATACCTTCCTCATTTCTTCTCTTTTCATCCATAATCTTCTTGTAAAGTGAGATTGCATAACGCATCTCAGGGATATCAGAAGTCTTCTTGCCTTCGGCAAAATCTTTGAAGTCCCCCATCATAATCTTCTCAACATTCTCTACCAAGGTTGCAAAACCGCCCGTTGTAGGTCTGTCATCCGGGATTACTGCTGTCTTAAGCCATTCCCCATTTACTACCTCATAGAGGTCGTCCTGAATTCTAACCTTTTTCTCGGTCATTAAAAATACCTTCCTTTCTCGTAAAAAATACCGTTAAGTATGATTATACTTAACGGATTAATGAATTGCAATAAAACCGGTACAGTCTACAGCTTATACATAAAAGAAAAATGAGTATAAAAAGATTTGAGCGGTGCAGTTATCTACCTTACTACCGAAGAATGCCTATAGATATAAAACTCTTCCTGGCTTGGCATCCATTTCTTTTCTTTTGGTGCGAACTGCTTATCAAATTCTTCTACAGCCTCTATATCGTCACAGCAATCTGCTGCTGTGCTTGGAATAAACATCCATTCATGACCGTCCAATGCACCGGGAATAAGCTCGCATACAAGAAGCGCTGTAGGGAAGTTCCCTTTTTTAAAGCAACTGACATTTTTCTTTTTACAGCTAACGAAACCGCGGCTTACATAATTACCCGGATTTCCAAAGTTGATATTCACATCATATCCCATTTTTCGAGCAACTTCAAAAGAATGCTCTATTAAAATCTTACCAAGCCTTTGTCTTTGATATTTCGGAGCTACGCATAAAGGGCCAAACGAAACTATTTCTTTTCTATTGCTGCTCTCATCTTCAAGCCATGCCTTCGTATACATAATATTACCTACAATCTCGCCGTCTTTTTCAAGCACAAACGCGAGCTCCGGTATGAAATCAGGATGATTTCTCATCATATGCACGAAATAATGCTCATCCGCACCCGGTTTATATACATTCCAAAATGCATTACGCGTAAGTTCCTCTACTGCTCGGTAGTCATTTTCATTTTCAAGTCTAATTGTAATTCCATCCATGCGCTTTTACCTCAAAAAATATCAATAATCTTCTAACCACTCTGTGGATTATTTCTTAAGCACCTGTACGATATGATCCGAGTATCCCATAAGGTCTGCTCGCTCTGCAGTCGCAATAAGATATTGAATCCACTCGGAATATGATTTCTCAGACATGGAATTCACTTGCTTACTAAGTATCTGCGACAGTCCGTCCTGCGCAAACCTGCATACTTTCTGAGCATTATTTTCTTTACATACCACATCGATTATTTTATCCACTTCACTAATTGTATCAAGAAGCCTGGACGATCCTGTATTATCAGTTACCAAAGCAGTTTCTCTATCATAGCCTATTTCGGTTATTTCACTTGCAGGATCTTCCGACATGAAAATCTCGTGGATTAACGGTGCATCCTGCAGGCAAAAGGCAATAAATACAGGTGCTCCGGGCTTTGCAATTCTTAATGCCTCTTTACATGCCTTTTTTCGGTCATCAAAATCTTTTATACTATAGATTGGACCCATCATCAATACAAGATCATATTCATTGTCATTCAAGAAGTGCAAATCTTTTGCATTCCCCTCGAAAACTCTGATATGCTCATTATTGGCAAACTCTTCCTTCATATGATTCACATATTCAGGGGTAAGCTCTACAGCATCAACATTATACCCTTCATCTGCCAGGGCCTTCGTATATATCCCTCCTCCGGCGCCAACATCAGCTATCTTTCCTTTTGAAGCCAGGAACTTATGCAAGTAATGCATTGTTATTATATATTCGGTTTCATGTGCCTTAGTATAAGTCAGCCTATTCCACTCAGGAAACCCTTTATATTGTTCTATTACTTTCTTCTCCTGCTCGTTTAATTCAGCGCTCATTACGTTTCTCCTTATGCTCTTATACGAAAATTGCTATCCCTTAATACATGCTGACTCCGTAAATGTCATACATCTGTTCCTTCTCCAAGCAGAAACTTTTCAATGCCGATATAGTATATCCCATCATTATCATACCATGGTATGATATTATCCTTAATGACAACTATCTTGCGGAAGGAGTCATTGACACGCTTCAGGGAATTGACTTCCTGCATACGTTTTTCTTCGTCCGATACACTGAGTGCCGACTGAATATAAAGCTTATCACTTCCGTTGCCGGCAACAAAATCTATTTCGAGCTGCGAACGGACGCTTTTTCGTTCCGCATTCTTGTAATTATACTCAACAATGCCGACGTCTACACTATAATCACGATAACGAAGCTCGTTGTAAATAATATTCTCCATTATGTGGTTTTCTTCCTGCTGTCGAAAGTTGAGCCTTGCATTGCGCAGTCCGATGTCGGAGAAGTAGTATTTGAGCGGTGAGCCGATATACTTTCTGCCCTTTACATCAAACCTCTGTGCCTTGTATAGTAGAAAAGCATCTATGAAGTAATCGAGATATTTTGCAATGGTATCATCGGTGATACTCATTTTTTTGACGCTCGCAAAGGTGTTTGACAACTTTAATGGGTTGGTAAGAGAACCGACAGACGATGAGATCACATCCAAAAGGTCTTCGAGAACGTTTTTGGCATGACCTATACTGTTTCTCGTGATGATGTCATCAAGGTATATCTTATCGAAAAGATCGCGGAGATACGCAGCCTTGTCTTCATGTGTCTTTTGCAGCATCACAAGAGGCATACCGCCGTATGTAAAGTATTCCTGCCAAGCGTCGTGCTTATCGCCGGTATATGCGTTGTAAAACTCGGAGAATGAAAGCGGGTTTACCCGTATCTCGTCACCTCTGCCGCGGAATTCGGTCAGAATATCGGAGGACAGCATCTTTGAATTGCTTCCGGTCACATAAACATCGGCATTCTTTATTTTCATCAAACCCAGCACAACATCAACGAAGCCGACCGTTTCATCAGTTCCCGGAAGATACGGATTCGGTATCTCGGCGACCTTCTGTATCTCGTCAAGGATGATATAGTACATTCTTTCCTTATCTGTCATGAGCTCACGGATATGCTTTCCGAGTTCTATAGGGTTACGCCAACGGATATTCTCGTCGTCATCAAGAGCCAGCTCGATAATATGCGAATCATCGACTCCTACAGAATTAAGATATTTATGGTAAATATCAAAAAGAAGATAAGACTTGCCGCATCGTCGGATACCGGTTATTACCTTGACCATACCGTTTTCCTTTTTGCGGATAAGCATATCAAGGTATTTTTTTCTTTCTATCATAATACACCTCGGCAGATATTATTGCGTGCATACGCATTTTTCTCTAATCATTATAGTGTTTTTGCAACCGGAAATCAACCTCTTATTTATGGAACCTCATTTTGCCGCTAAATGCCTCCATGGATTTTTACGGCTGAATTGACGTCAGAAAAAAAATACCCCGAAAGGGATGTCCTTCCGGGGTGAAAATACGATATTTTCGGGCTTTGTCGGCTCTCTGATTATCTCTTGCTGAACTGAGGAGCACGACGAGCGGCCTTTAAGCCGTACTTCTTTCTCTCTTTCATTCTTGGGTCTCTTGTTAAGAAACCTGCCTTCTTTAATGTTGGTCTGAACTCATCAGAATCAACCTTAAGTAATGCTCTTGCGATACCGTGACGAACTGCACCGGCCTGACCTGTTGTACCGCCGCCGCGAACGTTAACGATAACGTCATACTTGTCAAGTGTATCTGTTGCAACGAGTGGCTGACGAACGATAACCTTTAAGGTCTCAAGTCCGAAATACTCGTCGATATCTCTTTTATTAATTGTAATCTTACCCTTACCAGGTACTAAGTTAACTCTTGCAACGGAACTTTTTCTTCTTCCTGTTCCATAATACTTTGTTGCTGATTTAGCTGCCTTTGCCACTTTACCTTACCTCCTAATTAGAATGTTAAAGCTTCCGGCTTCTGAGCCTGATGCTTGTGATCCGGTCCTGCATAAACGAATAACTTCTTGTACATATCTCTTCCGAGAGGTCCCTTTGGAAGCATTCCCTTAACTGCGAACTCAAGTACTCTTTCCGGATGCTTATCTAACATTTCCTTTAAAGAAGTCTCTCTTACACCACCAACATAATCTGAATGCTGGAAGTATACCTTCTGGTTCATCTTCTTACCTGTAACCTTAATCTTCTCAGCGTTAACGATGATTACATAATCACCTGTATCAACGTTAGGTGTGAAGATTGGCTTGTTCTTACCTCTTAATACCTTTGCTACTTCGGAAGCTAAGCGTCCTAATGTATATCCTGTAGCGTCAACTACATACCACTTTCTTTCAATCTCTGCCGGCTTTGCAACATAAGTTCTCATGAAAGTTACCCTCCTATTTTAAATTTACATAAATTAACTTCTCGTTCGAATGTAAATCAAATGGAAATGTCCGAAACCACCCGATTATTAACCGAACAACTGTCTATCTATAATAAGCGCATGCTCGGGGCTAATCAAGCATACGTCTACTTCACGTCAGACTAATACATTATAGTACACGAATCCTAGTGTGTCAATAATTATTTACGATTTTCTTCACCTGTGTACTCAATTGAAATGAGTACAAGTCCCTGAGGCGGAGCAGTAGGACCTGCCGCCTCTCTATCCTTGGCTTCAAGAATCGCAGGGATATCCGAAGGCATAAGATCGTGTGAACCAACCTTCAGAAGCGTGCCTGCAATGATACGCACCATATTATATAAAAATCCGTTACCCTTAATTCGTAAGGTAATTAGATCACCGTCACGTGTTACAGAGCACTCATATATGGTCCTGACTCTCGTATTAACCTGCGCCTTAACCGCTGAAAAGCTCGTAAAGTCATGTTCGCCGATAAAATATCCTGCAGCCTCATTCATCGCAGGAACATCAAGTTCATAATAATACGGATAAGTAAAATTCTTTAATAAAGGGTCCGGAAACTTACGATTAAGAATCCTATACTCATATGTCTTAATTGACGATGCGTATCTTGGATGAAAGTCTTCCGGAACTTCACACGAATCCTGAATTATTATATCGGAAGGAAGCCTCTGATTGAGAGCATAAGCAAACTTATCGGCAGCCATACGCATCTTTGTATCAAAAACCGCAACATTCATGAGCGCATGCACGCCCGCATCCGTTCTGCTTGCACCGATTACCTTAACATCTTCACCGCAAAGGTCAGATAATGCCTTATTAAGCTCCTCTTCTATAGTGACGGCATTAGGCTGAATCTGAAAACCCGAGTAATTTGTACCGTCATAAGAAACGACAAGTTTAATCCTTCTCAATATAAGTCACCTAAAACAATACTCTTAAAACTACCATCAACGCCATATATATTAATAAAACAAGATATGCAATCCAGTCTGTCTTACAATATCTAAGCGGCTTCATTCTGGTTCTTCCTTCACCGCCGTTATAACATCTTGCTTCCATAGCCATGGCAAGGTCTCCCGCACGACGCCATGCGGATACGAAAAGCGGAACCAAAAGCGGAACCATGCTCTTTGCCTTCTTAATAATGTTGCCGCTCTCAAAGTCAGCTCCACGAGCCATCTGTGCCTTCATAATCTTATCCGTCTCTTCAATAAGAATCGGAATAAAGCGAAGTGCGATAGACATCATCATTGCGATTTCATGAACCGGCACCTTAATCTTATTAAGAAAGTTAAGGCCGGTCTCCATACCGTCCGTAAGTCTCGTCGGTGTCGTCGTAAGTGTCATAAGACTTGTTCCCACAACAAGGTAGGTAAGTCTCGTTATCATATAAATCGTATTGTATATACCCTGCTTGGAAATCGCGATGAATTTCCACTCAAATACCGGCGCACCCGGGGTCAAAAACAAATTAACAAAGCCTGTAAGTACAAGGATAAAAGCTATAGCTTTAAGGCCCTTGACCATAAATTTAAAAGGCACTTTTGACAGGCCTATGCATAGCCATATAAAAGCAGTCATAAGCAAAAAGCCGGGTATATTCCTGAATATAAAGACTGATATTACGTAGGCGAAGGTCCCAAGCAGCTTGACGCGGGGGTCAAGACGATGGATTACCGAATCGGCCTGATAATACTGTCCTATGGTAATATCTCGTAACAAAAGCTCTTACCTTGCCTTTCCCATACACTTAAGTATTGTATCTCTTGCTTCCGTAACCGTAGTCGCATCCTCATCAACGTTAAAGGCTTTCTTCTTAAGGTCATGCATAAGGAATGTAACCTGTGGTGCCGAAAGCCCCATTTTTTCCAATTCTATATAATTCTTAAATACCTCTCTCGGAGTTCCGTCATATGCCACGCGACCGTCATCCATAACGATAAGACGATCTACATACTTAGCTACGTCCTCCATCGAATGAGATACAAGAATAATTGTCATGTTCTGTTCTCTGTGAAGTCTTGCAAGTTCTTCTAAGATTTCATCACGGCCCTGCGGATCGAGTCCCGCCGTAGGCTCATCCAATATAAGTACTTCAGGCTTCATTGCAAGTACACCTGCAATTGCAACGCGACGCTTCTGTCCGCCTGACAATTCAAACGGCGACTGATAGAAAACTTCCTTCGGAAGCTTAACACTTCTTAATGCTTCAAAAGCTCGTAACCCCGCATCTTTTACGGAAAGTCCCTGGTTCTTCGGTCCGAAACATACATCCTCAAATACAGTCGTCTCAAAAAGCTGATATTCAGGATACTGGAATACAAGACCCACCTTGGAACGAAGCTCTTTTCTTGAAAAGTCCTTATCGTTAATGTCACGTCCGTTATAATAAATCTCACCCATTGCAGGCTTAAGTAACCCGTTTAAGTGCTGTATAAGCGTAGACTTACCCGAGCCTGTATGACCGATAATTCCAAGGAATTCACCATCTTTAATTTGTAAGTTTACGTCCTTTAACGCATGCTGCGAAGTATTGGTACCTTCGCTGTATACGAAATCGACGTGATTTACGATAATTGACATAGTATGTGTAAAAGCTCCTCTTCCGTAAGGACTCCGTCAGGTATGGGAAGTCCCGCTTCCTTAAGCTCATGTGCAAGTAATGTAATCTGCGGAACATCCAAGTGATATCCCTTTAATGTATCTATATCGGAGAAAATCTCCCGTGGTGTACCCTGCATCACAATCTTGCCGTGATCCATTACGAATACCTTATCCGCATTAACTACTTCTTCCATGTAATGCGTAATTAAGATTATCGTTACGCCTTCTTTTTTATTTAATTCCGTAACCGTATCTATAACTTCACGGCGGCCTACAGGATCAAGCATCGCTGTAGGCTCATCCAAGATAATGCACTTAGGCTTCATTGCGATAACACCTGCTATCGCAACTCTCTGCTTCTGACCTCCGGATAGCTTATTCGGTGAGTGATTGCGGTATTTCTCCATATGAACCGCTGCTAAGGCATTATCCACTCTCGTCCATATCTCCGATGTAGGAACACCGATATTCTCAGGACCGAATCCGACATCCTCCTCAACGATTCCCGCAATTATCTGGTTATCAGGATTCTGGAACACCATTCCCGCAGTCTGTCTAATCTCCCAGAGCTTTTCTTCATCCCTTGTATCCTTACCGTCGACCCACATAGTTCCTTCAGATGGCGAAAGAATAACATTCATATGCTTGGCAAGAGTAGACTTACCGGAACCGTTATGACCTAAGATCGCGATAAAATCGCCTTCTTCAATATCAAGATCCACCCCGTCGAGCGCAGTCTCTATACTGTCGACATTGCCCTCATCATCGCGGTGTATATATTCATGTTTCAGTTTAAGTGCCTTAATTATACTCATTCTATATAATCCTCAAACTTAGTTAAGTGACCCGAGGTATTCATCCCGGGAAAGCCCTGCTGACGCAATGCCTCGTATACCACTATAGCAACAGAATTCGATAAATTTAACGAGCGCTCTTCACCCATCATCGGTATGCGAATACATTCATCGTGATGATGTGCAAGTATTCTCTCAGGGATTCCGGCGCTTTCCTTCCCGAACATTACATAGGCTCCGTCAGGTATCTCGACATCGGAATAGATATTCTGACCCTTGGTCGTTGCGTAATACATCTTGATTCCCGGATTTTTCTCAAGAAAATCATCAAGACAATCATACTTTGTAACATCAAGTCTCGGCCAATAATCAAGTCCCGCACGCTGTACGGACTTCTCATCTATTGAAAATCCGAGAGGTTCTATCAGATGAAGCCTGCATCCCGTTGCTACGCAGGTTCTTCCTATAGCTCCCGTGTTAAAAGGAATCTCCGGCTCAAGTAAGACAACGTTTATCATCTTCCTACCACCTTATATAATTCATCCGACTTAGGCGGCTCTAAGAATCTCTTCTCCTCGCCGTTAAGAAGCAGTCTGTCGTTACCGCGAACTGCCTTACCTATAACAGTGGCCTCAATTCCGTGGCGCTTTAATTCCATTGCAAGGCCTACACCATCGCGTGCCGCCATAAGCATAGAACCCGAAGATATAAGCTCATACGGGCTTATACCGAAAAATTCGCATATCTCAACAGTTTCCTGCTTAACAGGAATACTTTTAACATCTATATTAAGACCGACACCCGAAGCTTCGCCCATCTCCCAGAGTGCTCCGAATATACCGCCTTCCGTCACATCGTGCATTGCGGATACACCGTATTTAACGGCAATCTTAGAATCCTCAACAACGCTAATATACTTGTCAAAGTCTGCCGCATCGTCAATCATCTTGGCGGAGAAGCGTGTAAGTAACTCTTCGCGCTTTTCCTTGGCGATAATGGACGTACCTTCAAGTCCGATCCACTTGGTAATGAGAATATCCATATTAGGACGCGCACCGCTTGTCTTGACTATATTATTCTTATCAGCCTTACCCACACCGGTTACGGATATAATTACCTGATTGACCGCTTTCGTAATCTCTGTATGGCCACCTAAGATCTCCATATTGCAAGCCTTACACTCATCCTCAATATCAGCCATAATGCTCTTTAGCTCTTCTTCTGTGACCTCTTCAGGTAAAAGCATTGTGATCATAATTCCGACAGGCTCGGCGCCTGCGGACGCAAGGTCATTGGCGGTTATTTTTGCTGCCAGATGACCTATGTCATGAACGGTTCCCGTAATAGGATCCGTAGACATGACAAATACCTCATCTCCCGAAAGAGACAAGGCCGTACAATCTTCACCGACAGCCGCAGAAAGTATAACTTCCTCGCGGCGTCGTCCTATTTGTCCAAGTACTGAGCGCTTAAGAACGTTCTCCGGTACTTTACCTATCTTCATCTGATATACCTCTACTCCTCGTTGTCATCAGGCTCATCGTCAGGCTCGTCATCAGGATGCTCACGCTTCTTAATAGCTTCATCGCTCCAATAGGATGCTGCAGTCTTAATCTTCTCTATATCGCCCGTTGCAATTGCTTCCTTAATCGCCTTAACTGCTTCAGGATGAGATGACGAAACACCGATTTCATAAATTGCAGGAGATGCCTTGTAGGTACTTCTGTTGAATACTTCCTTGCTTATAACCTGTCCGTTAACTGTAATAATCTTATAAAGTACGCACTTTGAACCCTGATGTACACCCTGAACCTTATTGATGAAACCTATCGGCTGTTCAACCATCTTAAACTGCGGTTCAGGTATCTCTTCGGATTCAACTTCAGATTCAAAAGTAACCTTTCTGTTAGGGTCTCTTGTCTCTTCACCGTAGATTACAAAATAGCACTTTCTGTTCTTGGTATAACCCTGAATATATATCGGGGCATCGGTATTGTTTCTGAACTTAAAGTCCTTATAATCACCTGCAATTGCAGCATCCATTGAAGGCTGTACATATGTAACTATCATAGAATGTGGTGAACGCTCTACAACTTCAAGCTCTGCTCTTATTGCTGCATTATATAACGTTGAAGAAACCTGGCATACACCACCGCCTACAGCTTCAACTACCGTACCGTTCTCGTAAGCACCCGCAAGCTGATAACCGTTCTCCTCGGTAATCGGAGAGATGGTATCATGTACGGAGAAAACCTCTCCCGGATATACTACAGTGCCGTTAATAAGGGATGTAGCGTTTGCAACGTTGCCTGCTCTTCCTGATGCAGATGACGAATAATCTGTATTAAATGAACCAAGAACATCCTTGATTCTTCCAAGCTCTTCTCTTGTTCCTCTCGGCTCATCAATCTGACTTACAAGTGCGATCTCCGCTATTGGCTCAACTATGCCCTCTTCATAGATTCTCTCAATTTCCTTGATGGAATCTTCTATAACAACCATAACTCCCGCCTGTCCTTCAACGAAAGTAAAGGTTGTACCGTCAAATGTAAGGCCGTTATCAATTGCCTCAACATTGAACTTTTTCTCTTTTTCTGTTAAAAGCCCGCGTAAAAGCTCCTCATCCAAAGTGAATATAAGCTTAAATTCAACTGCGCTCTGCTTTAAATCTTTCTGGTCCTTATATCTTTTAATAAGATTACCGCATCTTCCAAGCTCCAATGCTTCCTCTGCTACATCGGTATTAACCCACTTAAGGCCTATTACCTCAGGTAATACATCAACCGTCTTACCCTCGCAATTAAGTGTTACCGGAGTTGAAAGCACGCTGTCAGCAATTGCTTTTGCAGCATCTTCTGCTTCAAGTAATGTCATTCCGCCTACATCCGTCTTACCGATGAACACTCCTTCATATATTGTCTCATTATCTGCAGCCTTACTTGCCAATGAAGGCATTGCAACAACGATTGCCGCAAGACATACAATAATACCTAATACGACTCCTAATTTCTTACTCATTTTATAACCCACTTTCTATATTAAATACATTGACAGTATTATTTAAAACAATTACATTATTATTAAAGCATAGCTACGAGAAGCGGCAATACCATAGATATAACAAGTATTATTACTACAACAAGTGCTATTCTCTGCTTTCTCTTCTGATTCATTACTGACCTCCGGGAATTTATTATAAAGGAAGTATTATTATGCCACATATACCTAATCTTATTCTTCCATATATTCTTATTATATTCGGCATCGTCGGTCTCCTTCGCGCAAGAGCCGTTAAGAAGGACCAAAAAAAGCGCGATGACTTCTTCCAAAAGGAATCCGAAGCAAACTCTGTTAAAAAGCGCGATATCTCCGCGCTCCCTTATATTGTACCGGACGAAGCCTTACTTAATACCGATTCTTCAGACCCTAAGATTACTGAGCTTTTATCCGAACTTAAAACCTTCAAGGATAAGAAAATCTTAAATCTTACAGGTATAAGCAATACCGACCTTAAACTCAAATATGGCACCGCCAATATCACGGAATTAAGTGAATGCGATGATAACTTCACATCTTACTGCAAAGTGCTCTATTCTATCGGCAAGGCTTATAATGAAATCGGTGATACTGTATCCGCAAGAAGATTTCTCGAATATGCAGTCGGTATTCGCACCGACATCACCGATAATTATGTGTTACTTGCCAACATCTATCGCGACAATAACGAGCTTAATCGTATCGACGATCTTATCAATATCGCAGGTACATTAAACTCTCTCTCCAAACAAACTATTATACTAAAGCTTAATGATTTAGTCCATACATAATCGGTTGAAAAATTCTTAAATTATTTCATGTATGACGGACAGATATCTTTAAGATAGCAATTACCGCAATCGGGATTCTTTGCGGTACATATGCTTCTTCCAAGTGCAATAACATGGATATTGTAGAGTATCCAGGCCTCTTTCGGAAGAAGCTTCATAAGATCAAATTCTATTGCCGTCGGATCGTCGCTTTTTGTAAAGCCCCATTTCTTCGAAATTCGCTTCACATGCGTATCCACAACTATAGACTCTATATCGTATATATTGCCGCGAATAACATTCGCGGTTTTCCTGCCTACACCGGGAAGAGTCAGAAGACTGTCAAGATCGGACGGAACCTCTCCGCCGTAATCTTCGATAAGTTTCTTGGCACAGGCTATAATATTCACTGCCTTATTATGATAAAAGCCCGTAGAATGAATGTCTTCTTCAAGCTCTTTTAAGTCTGCATCCGCAAAGCTTTGAAGTGTCGGATACTTCTTAAAAAGCTCCTCAGTCACCATGTTCACGCGTTTATCGGTGCACTGGGCCGACATTATAACAGCAATAAGCAGCTGCCATGCATTCTCATGGTTTAAATATACAGTCTTATCCGTACCGTATTCTTCATTCATTCGTTCAATTATGATTGAGGCTCTTTCTTTTTTAGTCATAGTATTCCTAATAATTAAAAAGCATATCACGGTTAATGTCCGAAAGCTTGCTTGCTCCGCACATAAGCATCGTATCGGAAAGCTCACCCGTAAGCTTATCTACGTATACCTTAACGCCTTCATCTTCAGCGCCGTATACCATATTAACAAACGGTCTTGCAATTATAACGGCATCTGCGCCAAGCGCCAATGCCTTAAAGCAATCAGCACCGGTTCTTATTCCGCCGTCGACAAATATCTTCATTTTATTGCCGACTTCATTCTTAATATCTGCAAGAACTTCAGCAGTAGAAGGTGTCTCTCCCAATACTCTTCCGCCGTGATTCGATACAACGATTGCGGAAGCACCGGCGTCCTGAGCTTTTCTTGCAGCCTTAACCGTCATTATGCCTTTTACGATAAAAGGCTTATCAAAAAGAGAAATAATCTCTTTTAATTCGTCAACCGACTTAGCACCTGCAGGCGGATTCATATTCTTAAGGAACGGTAATCCTGCGGCATCAACATCCATAGCAACCGCAAATGCATTAGATTCATTGACAAGTACGGCTTTTTCCTTAATTGTATCTATATTCCAAGGCTTGATTGTAGGAATACCGATACCTCCGGCATTCTTAATCGCATCTGTCGCGCCCTGCATAACAAGCGGATCCGTTCCATCGCCCGTAAATGCTGCTATTCCCGCATCTTTACAGGCACGTACAAGAATATCGTTATATACTTTATCATTATATTTATCACCGTAATGCATTGCCACGGCACCTACCGGTCCTGCAAATACAGGAAGTGCAAATGAATGACCGAATATCTCGAATGCTGTATCTGCCTTCTTAACATCCGTCAAAGTATCCATATTAAGACGAATCTTCTGCCACATATCATAATTTCTTATTGCGGCATCGCCTGCGCCCTTGGCTCCCGGACCCGGAATCGTATTACGACATGCTCTTCCGTCGCAGGTTATACAAGACTTACATAATGTACCCATATTATTACGGGCATTTTCCAATACTTCCTTATACGTCATAAAAGCACTTCCCCCTATTTGTAGTTTAAAATGTATAGCTTTTACTTAAGCCTTTCTTCCCTTAATAATCGGTGAGAGCGGCTTATATATAAGCATTGTTATTATAGTTGCAATCAACCCCTTAACAATCGTAAACGGAAGGTTAAAGATAAGTAAGCATGAAAGAATGTCATTTACTACAGGTAAGATTGCCTGATATAATCCGAGGATTACTTCCTTAGGCATCATCTTGTAATAGAACGGGTAAACTATAAAGAAGTTAACCGGGACTGATACAAGACCTGCTATGCAACATCCTACAAGTGAACCGAATAAAGCATGGCGCTTACTCTTACGAGCCTTATAGATAATTCCCGCAGGAATTACGTAACATGCTCCGACAATGAAATTGGCAAGCTCACCGATTCCCGCTGTCTGTGAAAACGGCAAGTGCAGTAAATTCTTAAGAAGACAGATAAGTGTTCCGCAAAGCGGTCCGAATGCGAAGCTTCCGATGAATGCAGGCATATCGGATATGTCGAACTTAAGGAATGACGGCATAATCGGCACCGACATCTCGATGTACATAAGGATAAAAGCTATTACCGCGAGCATCGGTGTGAATGTAAGCATATGTACGTCAATTTTACTGCTCTTTTTTGTTGTTTCTTTTCTCATTTTTGTTACTCTCCACTTATAATTATTACCAGTGGTCACGGGGTTTTAAAAAGCCCTTGAAAGATAATCTTCCAAGGGCGTTAAATATTAAATGTAACCATCTTTTCCCATCCGGACTATACCGTCGGTTGCGGAATCACACCGCATCGGCCCTGACTACTGGCTTCATCAAGGTTCGTGGACTGTTACCACCGGTCAGGAATCACACCTGCCCCAAAGATTACGGAAGTATTGTAGCATAATATCAATCAAAGTTAAAGTACTTTTTCATACACTATTTATTGATGTAGTCCATAAACTGCTCTGCAGGAACAGGGCGTGAATAATAGAAGCCCTGATGAAGATAACAGTTAAGTTCAACAAGAAGATCTGCCATATCCTTATCTTCTATTCCTTCTGTAACAATCTCAAGTCCCATATTAAAGAGCATCTCGATGGTGTGCTTTAAAGCCATCATAGCCTGGCGGTTCTTCATCGCCTTCCAGAGCATGTTCTTATCTATCTTAACTACCGTAAACGGATAGTCGATAATCGTCGAAATATTGGAAAATCCCGTTCCATAGTCATCAACCGAGAAATTAACTCCCTTAGCCATAAGTCGCTCCATGTTACGGCGAAGGTTATCTTCCGATGCAATAGCAGCGGTCTCGGTTATCTCAAGGTTAATCATCTTATACGGTACCTGATAAGCTTCCATTACATCAAGGATCCTGTAAGAAAGATCTTCCTGCATACACTGAACCGCCGAAAGGTTGATATCCATCTTCTCAATACCGCGCTCCCAGAGCTTATTCTCAACAATAAATTTGCATACTTCGTTTAATACAATAGAATCGATGTCTACTATAAGTCCGTTACGTTCCGCTATCGGAATAAATTCATCAGGACTTATAAATCCCATCTCGTCATCAATAAGCCGAACAAGCGCCTCGGCTCTTGTCGGTCTTCCTTCGTTGGTATTAAATATAGGCTGATAATATACAACGAACTTTTTATCCTTAACGGCATTCTTTAAAACCTGAACTATCTGAGTCTCTCTGTGACCTTGTTCTAAGATATTCGCATCTGCATATACAATCGGCTTATGCGTATTGGTCTCAGCCTCTCTTAATGCATAATTCATCATCTCGATTGCATCATCAAGGCAGGATGCCTTATCCGGATACGAGATTACACACATATATACTTCAAAAGAAAGCGGAACTCTGTCAATCTCGAAAGGTCTTCTGAATCTATCGCTTATCTGCTCACGAATCTTGGCCCATTCAGCCTCTGTATAATCACCCATTATGCAGAACATATCATCTTCAAGATAATAAAGCTTACGACGGTTTACTATAGTGAGCATATAATCGATAATAGCCTTCGAAGCCGCGCGTCCCGCATTGATACCCATAAGATCGTGTATGGATCTTATACCGCTTACCTTAAGGGCAAGCATCTTAAACGCCTTATTCTTGTATACTTCATATTGAAAGGCTTCGCCGAAAGCCTTCATGTTATAGATATCAAACTCCCTGTTCTTATAATCCTGCGGATTCTCAATCGAAAAAATAATAAGCTGACAGGCAATCGCAGCAACAAATTGCATAAGAAGGATATTAGGAATAAGAATCTGCAATATAATCGTAAAGATCATTGCAAAAGGATAGAAAAGAAGCGAAAAACGTGTCCATGTACTAAGCTTTCGCCTGTTCCTGTATGCATAGAAAATACCAAAGAGAATATAAAAGACGGCAATTACATACATAATATATGAGTACTTGCCATGATAATACTTATGATTCTCATCTATATAGAATATCCAACTGTTAAAAGGTGTAAGGAGCAAAAGAATTCCGTACAAAAACTCTATCGAAGATAAAGCCATGTACTCTTTCAAGCCTATGGTCTTGCCTTCGTTACAGATAATGTATACATATACTACAAATATACAGGTTACGACCGATACTTCCTGCAGATATACGCCGTTAAGAAGATAAAGCGCCCATACAGGAACATGCATATTCCCGTTCAAAAGCACCGTTACAATATCAAGAACCGTCGCCACACTTATGGTCATAATAAGCACACCAAAAATATTAAGACGCTGGTTCTTAATGGTCTTGGAATAGAAGAAGTGATTGCCGAGCGCAATCATAAGCATTACAGCCGCATAATCAAAGTATAATACGTAATCCATCGTTTACACCTCTAATCAAAAGCAAACTAACTTAATTCACACGTAACCTTAATATAACTAACAAATAGCCTCAATATATAACTCCGGGCACTCCTCAAGCTTAATGATCTCGCCTGCGGAATTCTGTACCATAGGTCTTGTAAGATGCTGCTCATTCGTATTGATTATTCGAACAACCTCGCCGTTATTCATCATAACTTCGCTGTTAATATAAGAGTCCGCAATCTTACGTAAGAAAATAGTTATATATCTTGCATCATATTTCTGTAATCCCTCACGCTCATAGGTTGCAATAACATCAAACGGGCACATTGCAGCTCTATATATTCTCGGCGAAGTCATCGCATCATACACATCCGCGATTGCGGTAATCGCAGCGAAATCAGCGATTCCTCCACCCATGAGTCCGTGAGGATAACCGCTTCCGTCATTTCTTTCATGATGATGAAGTGCAACGTCGATAACATCCGGATCAAGCTCCTGTCCCCTTAAAATGCCGTATCCGTACGTAGTATGCATCTTGACAATCTCATATTCTCTCGGAAGGAGCCTGCCGCTTTTCTTAATTATCTCCTCCGGAACGCTGCACTTGCCTATATCGTGTAAAAGCGCTCCAAGCGTAAGCTTATCGAGATCCTTCTGCGACATCTTAACCCAGGTTCCTATCATACGCGCGATAATTGCAACATTAACGCAATGTGAATATGTAGAATCATCTGTCATCTTAAGTGCATTAAGCATTCCGAGAAGTGCATAAGCGGTAGATGCATTCTCGTCGAACAATCTGTTGGCTCCCGCCAAAAGCTCTTCGCTTTCAAGCTTACTGCCTCTTGATACTATATCATTAAACTGTACTTCAACAGCATCCGCTGCGCTGAAGTAGTTCTTCTTAAATGTCTGAAATTGCGGGGTCTTTAAGAGCTTTTTAATATAAGCCTCATCGACCTCTTTGAACTTCATAACTTTTTCTTTAGCAGCAGGAGGCATATCGCCTTCAACTACAAATGCGCTGTCAATACCGTAACATGCAAGCTGAGTAATCATCTGGCTTGTAAGAACGGAATCCTTTACAAGCAAGAGCTGATTCTTTGTGCTTTTGATGTCATGGGCAATGACCATCCCCTCTTTAAGCTTGTCTATCGCTACCCTTGGCATAATAAACCCTTTCTAAAACCTTATCTTTTATACTTTTAATACTTTAATTCCGGGCGGTACTTCTCAAAGATTACCGCATCATTTAACTTCTGGTCTATATCAGGCTTTCTTGATGTCCACGCGAAAAGCATAACACCCTTTTTGCGCTTACTTAAAACATATCGCGGTCTTTTCACATTCTGATAAGCGATAAAATCAGGCTTATTAAGAAAGCAGAAACTGCAATGCGATAAAAAGAACGCAAGAATCGGTGGATATGTAGGTCGATAATCCTTATATCCTGCTGCGAGCTGCCCTCTGAAGACATCAGGCGCATTCTTCATAAACCATCTTACGATCATCGGATCGAAAGATTCTATACAGTAGATTCCCGGATAATCCTGTAAAATCTTATATGTCTTCTCGCATAATTCGTTATTCCTTTTTCCTGTCTTAAGCTCAACAATCAAAGGTCCTCCGCCGCGCTTAAACTCATTTAAAACATCCGTAAATAACGGAATCGTCTCTTCGGTATTAAGGAGCTTCATTTTATGAAGATCCTCATAATCATATGCGGAAACTTTTGCGTCAATTCCACAGACACGCTTTAAATCGTTGTCATGAAAAACCACAACCTGTCCGTCCTTAGAAAGCTGAACATCAAGTTCGGCACCGTACCCGTTATCCGCAGCCAATTTAAAAGCAAGCAATGAATTCTCGGGAACTTTATTACTGATGTCATGTAGACCTCTGTGTGCGAAGTTAACATGCCAGAAATGTTCTTTACTAGTCTTCACCTGCAAACGCCTCCAAACCCTTAGCATTATTGCCGCCACCTCTTACATTCTTAACAAGCGTAATAAAGACAAGTGCGCTTATTGCTATAAGAGCGGTTACATAGATTGGTAATACGCCCCAGACACCCATTCTTGTAAGCAAAAGCCCGAGTAAAACAGGAGTAACTGTCTGAGCGGACATACTTGCCGTATAATAGAATCCCGTGAACTTTCCAATCTCTTTTGAGGAGCAAAGCTCGACAACCATAGGGAAAGAGCAGTTATGAACAAGTGCCATGCCGTAGCCCTTAATAATCCATACCACATAAAGAAGTGTCGGGAATGCGTACTCACCGTTAGCACCGACAACAACACCGGTCGGGTGAATAAATATCATAATGAATAATCCGACAAAGGTAAGAATAAGACCCGATGAAATAGTCCACTTTCTTCCTATCCTGTCAGCAATCATACCTGCCGTAGCAAAACCTATAACTGATGCAAGACCGCCGATTATTGTTAATATCATCGTAGCCTTGGATACGGAATTAAGATGATAGATTACATAGTTACCGATATATGTTCCGATTGCATTATCGGCCATAAACCACAAAAATTCCGCAGAAAGAATAGCCATAAGCATATTCTTGTTCTCCTTCGACATTGTACCGTCATCGGATACAGGAGTAGCAATCTCTGCGTACTTCTCGCCTTCCGCCATCTCATCTTTTAATTCAATCGCGAGATCGTTCTCTTTAATGGTAAATGCAAGAACTAATGCGGAAATTACCATAAGAACAGATGCAACAATAAATGGAATCTCAATTATCCATAACTTATCTGCTCTGTCCGTTACATTGATATAATCGCTTAGCTTAAGGAAAATACCGAGAACCGTTGCAGCAGCTCCACCAAAATATCCCATGATATTGATGATTCCGTTAGCCTTGGCACGAAGCGGCTTAGGAGTGATATCAGGCATCAATGCAACTGCAGGATTCCTGTACATCATCATGAACATAAGAACAATCGCCATAGTGATTACCATGCCGACTATATTATTGTAATGGAAGAAAATCGGTATAAACGGAAATGCTATTGCAGAAATCATTGTCCCCGTTAAAATATAAGGCATTCTCTTACCGATCTTGGTATGTGTCTTATCGGAAAGTCTTCCGAAAATAGGAAGAAGTATTAAAGCTGCGATATTATCACATGCCATAATGATACCGACCATCCACTGAACATTAAGAATCTTGGCAGGATCGGAAAGTTTAAGTTCCGCAGAAGTAAGGCCGTACATCTTATTGGCAAAAATATCCGTTAAGAATGTAGGACACCACGCATCGTATACCTGCCACAAAAGAAGGATTCCAAAGAATGCAAATCCGATCAGAAAAGTCCTTTTCTTGTTAAGTTTCAAGTTCATCAGTAGTACCTCCGAAGTTAAAATATAAAAAGTATTATACCACATTAGTTAGAATGCATAAAGCATTCTACTTTGCATCTCCGAGCATTACTCTTACACAGTTTGCGCGTTCAAAATCTTTCTTGCCCATGCCGTATCCGATTCTGTCGGTTGTCATAACAGGCATATTGCCGAATTCACTTACAAAATGCTTCAAAAGTGCCGCACCGGTAGGTGTACATAATTCGCTCTTAATCTCGCCGCCGTAGATTGGCACATTGCGCAATATGTACGCTGTCGCAGGTGCCGGAACCGGCAAGATTCCGTGTGCACACTTAACAGTACCCGCACCTACATGTACGGGTGATGCAATAACTTTCTCTGCATTAAGCTTGTCCATAAGGAAGCATACCGCAGTAACATCCGCAATCGCGTCCATACTGCCCACTTCATGAAAATGAATCTCAGATATTGGGCAACCATGCGCATCGCTTTCAGCTTCCGCTATAAGATTATAGACGGAGAGAATGTCTTTCTTAATCTTGTCGCTTACATTAATATGACTCACGATATGCTCAATATCATGCATACCATGATGTTCGTGATGATGTTCATGATTATGATGCTCGTGGTCATGATGCTCGTGGTCATGATGCTCATGGTCATGATGCTCATGCATATGCTCATCTTCTTCCGCTCCATTGAATCTAACAGCCATATGTGTGCCCTTGATCCCGCACTTAACTGCATCCTCCGCAACATACGTAACCCCCGGTATACCAAGGCCGTTAAGCGCTTTTACCATCTCATCCTTATTGTCCGCAAGCTCAAGTAATGCTGCTGTAAGCATATCGCCCGCAGCCCCCATACCGCAGTCTATATACAAAGTTCTCATATTTCATCTCCTTCTAAGATAATTATATTTATATATTATCACATAAAGGCTCTTTTAACATAATGGTTTTAAAAGAAAAAAAGAGACATCAAAATGATGCCTCTTTTATATAAACATATGCTTATGCGTTTTTAAGCTGATCAAGCTCTGCACTTATATCCTTCATAATCATCGAGAAGCGTCTTACCATCTCAACATTCTCGTTACTGTTGGCAGCTACTTCCTCTGTACTTGCGGACATCTCTTCGGAGCCGGATGAAAGAGTACTTACAGAATCTACAATCTCTTTATTATTTGCAAGTAGCTCGCTCATAAGATTCTCCATATCCGTCATACCTTCATTAAGCGTAGATATGGTTCTCTTAATATCAACGAACTTCTCATTTGTATTTTTCGCAAGTTCACGCTGCGAATTGGAAATACTGACACTCTCATCAACCTTTCCGGCCACATCATTGGCATCTTCTGCAAGCTGATCGAGAATCTCCGTAATCTGCTCGGTTGCATCCTTGGTCTGTTCGGCAAGCTTTCTTATCTCATCAGCTACCACTGCGAATCCACGTCCGGCATCACCTGCACGTGCTGCTTCTATAGACGCATTAAGTGCAAGAAGGTTGGTCTGAGAAGATATATTAAGAATCATATCCGTAATCTCACGAACCGACTCCGAACGCTTCTGAAGATTCTCTGCAGAAATCTTCATGTTATTACCTGATTCAATTGCCTGACCTACATGTTTTGTAAGCTCTGACATCGCAGTTCTTCCGGAGTTGACACTCTCTTCAACTTCACGTGTTGCATCGATTATGGCGCGCGCCTTGTCATTGGTATCTTCTATAATCTTGGCGATTGCATTGGTTCTCTCCGTCTGGTGTGCTATTGCATTGGCATTATCCGCAATACCATCTGATATTCCATGCAACGAGAGATTCATGGCACCTGTTGCTTCCTCAATTCGCCCGATTGCTTCATTAACCGTACTCATCTTGGATTCCACGCTGCCTGCTACTGTTCTTATCTTGACCGCTACTTCATCTGTCTTGATTGCATTATCATTGGCATCTCTTACAGAACTTGTTACATACTCGCTTAAAATAATTACTCCGCGAAATACCGCAATTGTCGTAAGCACAGAGATAATAACCTCTATCATAATCTGCTCACCGGCTGCCTCAAATCCATCCTGTGCCAACATCATACCGGCTTTAATAAGGTTAAGGCACATAAATGCGATTGCTATAACCTTAGTGGTAAAAAGATCCATGGTTATCATGATTCCGAAAAGCAACGGGATAAGATAAGGGTATGTACCATTACCTCCCCCAACCAATAATGTAAGCGCATATACAACAGTAAAACCATATGCCACAAATCTCGAATACAGAAGTTGTCCTCTGTATTTTATGAATAATACTATTGCAACTAAAAGTACGATAGCTCCTGCCACGCTCGGAACTATACTTCGATATGGTTCAAGCTCTGCAAAATGCATCTGAGACATACAGCCTACTATAAGGAAAAATGTAGTACACACATGACCCCAGAACAATAAATGATGCGCCTTGGAATAAAGCTTTTGTGCGAGTCTGTTTTCTTCCATAAGATTAACCTCCTAAAACTGCCCGTATTAAATCACGCTTGAGTTAATGTTACCACCATTACGCGTTTTTTTCCAACGAACATTCGGTGAATTTATATACTTATTCGATAAGCTGTGATAGAATGATAATGCCTTACGGGCATAATTCAAAGAGGTAATCAAATGATTAAGATAATAAAAAAAGAACCAATGCTTACGGTTTCCGTAATAGCTGCAATAATATCGCTTTTCATAACACCGCCGAATAAGGAGCTTTTAACCGCAATAGACTGGCATACACTCGGCACTTTATTTATGATGCTTACAATTCTGGAGGGATTTAAGAAAGAGCATATATTTAACCCGTTGCTTCGCCTTGCAAGTAAGACGGGATACCTTGTTACGCTTTCGCTTTTCCTTGTGTTCTCGGTATTCTTCAGCTCAATGTTCGTGACCAACGATGTGTCTTTAATAATCTTCGTACCTTTGACAATAATATTATTTCGTGCCGCACGCCGTGAGCAATTTATCTTGCCGCTCCTTGCGATGGAGAATATTGCAGCTGTGCGCGGTTCACTTCTTATGCCTTTCGGAAGCCCGCAGAACTTATTCATCTACAGCCAGTCAGGTATGTCGGCTGCTGCCTTTATAGGAATAATGTTCCCGATATGGATAATCTCGCTTTTCCTCCTTATCATTTTCGTGGCATTCCCATACAGAAAGAACCTTAAAGAAAAAGCTCATATCGAAGATGCGGACTTTACCGTTCCCGATAATGAACTTAATAAGAAGAAACAGATTGCATATCTTTTGCTTTTTGTAATGGTTCTTACTACGATTGTAACAAGAACTTCCTGCTGGCCGATTGCCGTTATAATCGTTGCAGTACTTGTTGCAATTATCGATTACAAGATCCTTATCAAAACCGACTATGTGCTTTTACTTACTTTCCTGTGCTTCTTCGTATTCTCGTCTTCAATTGCAAGCAATGAGACAATCGCCGCTTTCCTTCATAAGATTGTAGGCGGTCACGAGTATATCGTAAGTATCTTATTAAGCCAGTTTATCTCAAACGTGCCGGCATCTATCGTGCTCTATCCGTTCTCGGAAAATGTAAAAGCGCTTCTCTACGGACTTGATTCTGCGGGACTTTGCAGTTTGATCGGTTCTCTTGCATCGGTGATCAATTACAGAATATATGTGCGCGAATATCCAAAGGGAGGCATGAAATTCATTAAATACTTCACACTTATAAGCCTTCTTTTCTTCGCATTCGTTGCGTTGCCGGGCTATTTCATGTCAAAGTAATAAAACAGCCGCGGTCCATAAACCGCGGCCATATATCCGATGTTTAATTGTTATCACAATGATCAGAAGTAATAATGCGCTTCTTCGACAACTTTAATGCATTCTTCATTTAATTCATATATGTCTACAGCGCAGTTTTTTCTGTGAGGCGGTGCCCAGATATCCTTAATCGGTGTATTCTTAAGAACTGCGGAAAGGGCTCTATTAATCGCAGCATGCCCCGTTATCAGTATCTTACAGTCAGGCTTAACAACCACCAGCGGATATATTACATCTTCAAGAAAATCTCTTGCTCTTTCCAATATATCTTCATAGGATTCCGCGCCTCCCGTTGCAACGTATGTCTCCGGGTGATCGAAAAATGCTTCAAGCATATCCTGTCTTGTTGTGATATCCCTGCCTTCCCACTCGCCAAAGCATACTTCCATAAGTCTGCCATCAGTAAATAGAGGAATATCCCTGCCTTGAAGTATGATCTCTGCCGTTGTATAGGCTCTTGTAAGAGGGCTTGAATAGATATAGTCGAATTTGATATTCTTCATACCTTCAGCGCTTTTCTTAACCATTTCAAGACCATTCTCATTAAGTTCCACATCTGTTCTACCCTGAATTCTTCTGTCGGTATTCCAGCTTGTCTCACCGTGTCTCATAATATAAAGCAGCATGTGATTCCTCCCAAAATAACTGTCTGTACTGTTTAACACTATTCTCTATTTATTATACCATAGTGCAAGGAATGCATAAAGCATTCCAAGTACGAAACTTGACGAAACCTTTATTATCTTTGGAATTTCATCTTCATGCTTTCCCGTTCCATAAGCTTATGCTTTTTTGCAATCTGTTTCATCTTGGCATAATTATTGGCGCCGGTCTCCTTATCAAGACTTTTGTAGAGATAAAAGCGCTTTTCATCAAGCTCACCGCTTGCAATTGCGGCCTTAATCGCACACCCCGGTTCTGTATCATGCTTGCAGTTTCTTCGTAGAACTTACCCTTAAGCTTTGCATAAGCTTCCTTACCATTATGGTCTACTATAAAACTGTTCTTTCTGACTTCAATTACTCTTCCGAGTACTATTTCTTCATTATTCACTTTCGTTTGTCTCCATTTCTTCTTCATTTAAAAGGTACATAATTCTTCTCGGAGACCTCGGGTGGGAATAAAAAAGCCGTGACTAATAAGCCACGGCATAACATTTGAGGATTTATTTTAATCTTATCGTTAATAATATCCTCATCTCTACTCCGTGTCCATTTTCGTTCGGGAGAATAAATGTAAATCCATTTTATTGGATAACACTTCTAATATTTTGCAACCGGCGATGCTATTGCCCTTGCCATCTAAGGATGGACCATAAATGCCGATTCCCGCCTCCTTATCGCAGACGCTCATCAAGCCACCTCCTACACCACTCTTGGATGGAAGACCTACCTTCACTGCAAATTCTCCGGAACCGTCATACATGCCGCAGGTTAACATAATGGTCTTTAACACCTGCACATTACGACTATCAATTAAACGCTTGTTATCCACCGGGCTTACGCCATCATTCGCCAAAAGCAGCGCAAAATTCGCCAGACTTTCTGCAGTGACAGACATAGAACACATCTTGGTATAAAGCATTAAGCTTCGATCTACACCATTTTCAATGATGCCCTTACTTTCCAATAAGTAAGCAATAGCACGGTTTCTGGAAGAATTCTTCATTTCAGACCGGTATACCTCATCATTCATGGTAATATCCTCATCCATACATACCTTTTTAGTGTAGTCCAGCATATCCTCGAATGTCATATATGGTACCAAAAGGCTGGCAGTAGTCAATGCTCCTGAATTAATCATTGGATTAAAAGGAAGATTCTTTCTTAAATCCAGTTCCACTAAAGAATTAAAAGATTCTCCGGATGGTTCCATCCCCACCTTTGAAAACACTTTGTCGTAGCCACAGATTTGAATGGCTGCAGATAAAGAAATCACTTTTGAAATACTTTGTATCGTAAATCGTTTCTGATAATCTCCTTCTGTAAACACCTTGCCGTCTAAAGTTTTAATACAAATGCCCAAATCATTTTTATTTGCTTTTCCCAATTCCGGGATATAAGTTGCAACTTCCCCTTGTTCAATTACTTCACGTCCTGCAATAAAAGCCTCATTCATCTTTCCTGCCATAGTTTACTACCTCCCTAATCTCCGAGTATTATAGCATAAAAAAACATATAAAAAAACCGGTAGCAACATATTGTCGCGGAACGCAAAAAGGGATTCCGGCAAGGCCGCTATATTAATTTGCTTTTGACAGTAGAACTACAGTCTCAACATGAACCGTATGCGGAAATTGGTCGAAGCACTGAAGTTTATCAATTCTATAATCTGTTTCACATAAGATTTTCAAATCTCGGGCAAGAGTAGCACTGTCACAGCTTACATATACTATACGAGAAGGCGCCATCTTAAGAATTGTATCAAGAAGCTTCGCGTCACACCCCTTACGAGGCGGATCTACGACAACGACGTCTATCTTCTCGCCGTAATTAGCACTTCCCTCCGTAAGTACCTGTTCAGCGAATACGTCTTCCGCCTTACCTACGAAAAACTCTGCATTTTCAATACCGTTAGCCTTGGCATTCTCTCTTGCATCATCTATAGCCTGAGGAATAATCTCTACTCCATGCACTTTTCCGGCCTTCCCGGCGAGGAATAGCGATATGCTTCCGGTTCCGCAATATAAATCCCAGACATTCTCCTTGCCCGTAAGGTTTGCATATTCTACCACTTTTGCATACAGTTTCTCGGTCTGTATCGGATTAACCTGAAAGAAAGAAAGTGGGCTTATCTTATATGTAATCCCCGAAAGCTTCTCATGTATATATGATTCTCCGTATAATACGGTAAAATCATCTCCCATTATGACATTATCACGCCTCTTATTAGGGCTTATACTAATCGAAACAATCTCCGGCATTGCATCACGAAGCATACTGACCAATGTATCAGAGTGCAACAATTTTTCACCTGCTATCACAAGGCATACCATCCACTCATTCGTTGCAAAACCTTTTCGAATAAGGACATGTCTTATAAGTCCCTTACCGCTTGCTTCATCATATGCAGGAATATTGAACTTCGCCATGTACGACTTTATGGCATTAAGTATGAGAGCATTTTTCTCATCGCCCAAGACGCAGTCGTCACATTCCATTATGTCATGCGTACGTCCCGCATAGAATCCCATAATAACACGTCCGTCTTTTTCTCCTACCGGGAACTGTGCCTTATTACGATATCTATACGGTTCATCCATTCCCACTATAGGCTCCATAATTTCAGCAACCTCTTCGCCAAACCCGCCTATTCGTGTAAGATTATTAATAACTAAATCATGTTTAAATTTTAGCTGGCCACTGTAATCCATCGCCTGAATCTGACAGCCACCGCACTTTTTATGAAGCGGACACTTAGGGGTAACTCTTAATGAAGAAGGCTTAACAATATTGTTAAGCCTTGCATATCCGTATGTCTTCTTAAGCTTCGTAACCTTAGCTTCTATAACGTCGCCTATAACAGCGTCCTTAATAAAGAGCGGAAATCCGCCAACTTTACCGATTCCCTCCCCGTCATGACTCATATCTTCAATTGTAACTTCAAAGATATCATTCTTATCCATTCTACTTCTCCGTGGTTCTTCTGAAATTGCTCTCAAAGAATCTATTGTATCCGAGCCAATCTCCGCCCTCCTGGTTAGGAGACCTGAACAATTCCTTACAATATTCAAGCTTTGCGTCCATATCGTCCGCAAAGTTAAGTGCTATAGCCTCTGCAATTGCAGGTCTTTTAGGTGAGCCATACTCAAACTTACCATGATGTGATAAGATACAATGCTTAAGTTCATTTAAAAGCGCTACCGGAAAACCTTCTATATTCTTGGCAGCATCGCTTACCATCTCGGATCCGATAACAATATGGCCGAGAAGATTTCCTGCATCCGTATAGTCATTAAGCGGGAAATCAGAGAACTCTTCTATCTTGCCTATGTCGTGAAGAAGTGCTGCCGTAATTAATAAATCTCGATTTAATATCTTATAATGTTCCGCAATGTACCAACACATAGTAGCAACTGAAAGCGAGTGTTCCAGTAATCCGCCGACAAATCCATGGTGTAACGTCTTAGCAGCGGACTGACTCTTGAACGCCTTGACAATATCCTTATCTTCAACAAAGAAATGCTTAAGCAACGCATTAAGATACGGATTCTTAACAGAATCGACGAACTTAAGTACCTTGCCGAACATCTCCTCAATATCATAATCAGAGGTAGGGATATAATCGGACGGAATATATTCGCCTTCCGACACTTTGCGAAGTCTGTCTACCGTAATCTGAAGCTGACTGTTAAACAAGGTAACCTTACCGGATATCTCTACATAATCAAGATCGTCACAATCTTCTATCGCAGAATCATTCGGATTCCATATCTTACCGGTCATGGTGCCGGTCTTGTCCTGCAATATTATATCATCATACTGCTTACCGTTCTTAGTCATAAGCGCACACTTACGCTGCTTGCAAAGGTATATGTCCTTTACGTTCATACCTTCTTTTAATGTCTCGATGTATTTCATGTTTTCCCTTCCAACCCGTTTTGTATAATTAATTCTTTATTTTATTAGTTGCGTTCTTCAGGATCTACCGGGATTATTCTTGCTTCATATGCTCCGTCCATTCCTCTTAAGACTCTGAATCTTATTATTCTTTCCGAACCTTTATCAAGATTAATTCCCATAAGAAGGGTATGCAGCCCTCTTCCTGTAAGAAGCGAATCATCGCCCGATGCAACAATGATATCACCCACTCTAAGTCCTGCCTCAAATGCAGGCGAATCCATCTCTACTTCACTTACAAATATTCCAAGCGGAATACCGTATATTTCCGAAGTCATATAATTGATAGTGCGCGTCCTGATACCTATATACGGAAACGGAATACCCTCGCTAAGCTTATAGATTGTCGCCGTAAGATCCGAACAACCTATTGCATTAATCATATTGACATCTGCTTTAGTAGAATCATTACCATGCGATATAATACCGCACAAAAGTCCCGAACCGTTGAATAAAAAGCCGTTAGTCGTTGACTGTGACGGAATATCGGTTCCAATCATTGCCAGCTCTCCGTCAAGGCAGGAAAAAGTCTCATTAACATTTGCAACATTACCTACTATCGACGAAATAGCAGTACCGTTAATATTGCCTATGGCAAGAACCATATCTCCGGCTACAATCTTATTGGAGTTTCCAAACTCAATGTCCGGAATCGAATCATATAGTGACTGGTTAATACTCGATGTATCAATTCTTACAACAGATAATCCGGAAATATAATCCGTCTCAATTACACGTCCTTCTACTGTCGTGCCGTCATGAAATGTAACATCAACGAATACCTTCCCCCTTAACGAATCAGGTGTTGACAGAATATAGATTATCTTGCTATTCTTCGAAAAAACTATCCCCATCTTAACATTTGACTCGCCCTTGGCAATTACATAAGATTCTGTCTTGGCGATATCGAAGCGGACAAGCGCTTTTTCTACCATACTCTTGATTGAATAAAGCTCTCTCTTAAGTCTGCTGCTGTTTACATCTTTACTTACCGGCACAATCTCCTGGGTTTCCTCAGCTTCCTGCTGTATTATAACCGTCGGAGTTGTTGCGCTCATATACTTTCCGAGTCCGTTAAATAAAAACGCAAACGAAAGTGCAGAAACCGTTCCGAATACCAGTCCCATAAGCGCGGCAATATATATGCCTCTCAACAATTTCTTTTTATTAATAGGTTTTCGCTTAATCTTTATCTGCATAATACTTACCTCACTTTATAATTATACAAACTACTCCGTCAAAATACAATATTTGCTTGAATTTGCCGCTCATTTTGATAAAATATAATTGATATACTTTATTCTTGGGAGCAAGGCGCATGAACCACAAAGTGCTTAAGACATTGGAATACAACAAAATAATAGAAAAGCTCACTTCATTCGCAGCTACCGAATCAGGCAAGAAACGATGCGCTGACCTTAAACCGTCATACGATCTTCCCAAGATCAATTCAATGCTTACTGAAACAGACGATGCATTGACAAGAATCTTGCGCCACGGAGATCTGGATCTTTCCGGAGTATACGATCTTCACGAAGCAATGAAGCGATTATCGATAGGAGGCGTTCTTAATCAGACGGAGCTTCTTCATATGTGCTCTTTGCTAACAACCGCAAGACGTGCAATAAGTTACGACAGAAATGAGCAAAGCAACGATTTTGAAGACTCGCTTTCAGAGCTTTTCCACGGACTTTCTTCTATTCCGGAATTGTATTCCGAGATTACAAGATGCATCCTTTCAGAGACGGAAATTGCCGATGACGCATCACCGAACCTTAAGAACATCCGCCGTAAGATGAAGACCGTTAACGAGAAGATAAGAACAGAGATGAGTTCTCTTATCGTTTCCGCAAGTGCCGAAGGAATATTACAAGATAACCTCGTTACGATGCGTGACGGCAGATATTGTCTATCCGTTAAGGCAGATGCGAAAAATCGTCTTCCGGGCATGGTTCACGACCAGAGCGGCAAGGGTTCAACTTTCTTCATCGAGCCTATGGCCATTGTTAAGCTTAATAACGAACTTACCGAGCTAGAGCTTAAAGAAGCGGAAGAAATAGAAGTAATATTGTCGCAGCTTTCCAATCTTGCAGCAGAACATATAGATGAACTAAGAAGTAACTTCAAGTGCTTAACAATGCTTGATTTTATCTTCGCAAGAGGAATGCTCGCAAAGGTTTACAATGCTGTTAAGCCTACATTTAACACTAAGGGAATCATCAACTTAAGGCATGCGCGTCACCCTCTCCTTAATTCGGATCACATCGTTCCGATTGATGTAACGCTCGGCGATGGATTCGATCTTCTTATCGTTACCGGTCCTAATACGGGTGGCAAAACGGTATCCCTTAAGACTGTAGGTTTACTTACACTTATGGGGCAGGCGGGTCTTCACATTCCGGCAGGTGACCGCTCGGAGCTGGCGCTTTTCGAAGAAGTGTACGCCGATATCGGTGACGAGCAAAGTATTGAGCAGAATTTAAGTACATTTTCGTCCCATATGACGAATATAGTTAATATAGAAGAACATGCCAACGAGCACTCCCTCATCCTCTTTGATGAGTTATGTGCCGGTACCGACCCAACGGAAGGTGCTGCACTTGCAATTGCAATTCTTACAGACCTTAAGAATCGCGGATGTAAGCTTATGGCAACCACTCACTATGCAGAGCTTAAAGTATTTGCTCTTTCTACGGACAGAGTTGAGAATGCATGCTGCGAGTTCAATGTAGAAACTTTATCTCCTACGTATAGATTATTGGTCGGCGTTCCGGGCAAGAGTAATGCTTTTGCAATATCAGGTAAGATAGGATTACCTTCTTACATAATCGATGATGCCAAAAGCAGAATTACCAAAGATGCCGAAGCTTTCGAAGATGTGCTAACAGAACTTGAAGAACGTCGTGTAGCACTTCAGGAGTCCCAGGATAACGCCGCAAGATACGAGAAAGAGATAAAAGAATTAAAGGATTCACTTGCAAAAAAGCAGGACGATATTGCGGACAGAAGAAAGCGTCTTATTGAAGAGGCATCGCTTGAAGCTAACCGCATTCTTTCCGAAGCCAAAGAAGTTGCAGATCAGACAATTCGTGATTTCAACAAATATGCGTCAGAGGCTCCGAATCTTGCCGAAATGGAAGAAAAGCGTGCCAAGGTGCGCGAGCAGATGAAGAAATCTTCTGCCAATATCGAATCTAAAGCAATTGTAACGGAAGGCATCAAAGATCCTTCTTCATTACATATAGGCGATACGGTAAGAGTTCATTCTCTTAACCTTAACGGAACGGTCCACACGCTGCCTGACAGCAAAGGTAATCTCTTTGTTCAGATGGGAATTATGCGTTCATCCGTTAACATCAAGGATTTAAGCCTTGTTGCGGAGGATTTATCCTCCAACAAAAAGAAAAAGAATTCTTATGTAGCCACAGGCCTTTCAAAGGCTGCAACAATAAGTCCGGAGATCAATCTTATCGGCATGACGGTTGATGAAGCGTTGGCGCATCTGGATAAATACTTGGACGATGCATATATGTCTCACTTAACAAGTGTAAGAATCGTGCACGGTAAAGGCACAGGTGCCTTACGAAATGCGGTTCATCAACATCTTAAACGTTGCAAATATGTACAATCCTACCGTCCGGGCGTCTTCGGCGAAGGCGATGCAGGCGTAACGATAGCAGAATTTAAATAGGAATTAAATATAAAGATTTAAGTAGGGAACTTAAATAATGGAGGGACTATGTCAGCAAAACAAAAAATTTTAATCGTCGACGACGACGAGAACATCGCAGAATTAGTTTCATTATATCTCGAAAAAGAATGTTTTGAGACTAAAAGTGTATACGATGGATTGGAAGCCGTTAAGGTTTTCGATGAATTTCAGCCGGATCTCGTATTACTTGACCTCATGCTTCCGGGCATTGACGGATATCAGGTATGTAGAGAGATTCGTGCAAAAGCTCTTACCCCGATTATTATGTCATCTGCCAAGGGTGAGCTTTTTGACAAGGTGCTTGGTCTTGAGCTCGGTGCAGACGACTATGTAACCAAGCCATTCGATAACAAAGAGCTCGTTGCAAGAATCAAAGCAGTGCTTCGCCGTTATCATCAGGCAGAAATCGCAAGTGTGCAGAATACTCAGCAGAAGGTTGTTGAATATCCGGGACTTACAGTTAACCTTACCAACTATTCCGTAACATACCTCGGCGAGAAGATTGATATGCCTCCGAAGGAGTTGGAGCTTTTATTCTTCCTTTGCTCATCACCAAATCAGGTATTCACGAGAGAGCAGCTCTTAGAGCACATCTGGGGCTATGACTATCTTGGCGATACCAGAACAGTAGACGTTCACGTTAAGCGTCTCCGTGAAAAGGTTAAAGACACGGATGATTGGCGCCTTGCAACAGTATGGGGAATCGGATACAAATTCGAGACGAAGTAATATATGAATACTAATAAAATAATAGCGAGATGTGCGCTGACATATCTCGCTTTTGCCATTTTAAGCATTATAATTGTATCGCTTTTTATTAAACCGCTTCTTATCAACTCTTATTCCAAAAGCGAAGCCAAAATCCTATACGAAAATGCAGCTTCTTTTTCAAGTTCGTACTGTCTTTTATATTATTCCGGTTCTACGGATGCTGCAAGACTTCGCACCAATATGCGTCTGTACGGAACATATAGCAAAGCGGATATGTGGCTTGTTAATGAAGACGGTTCTATATCCTGCGCCGTTAATGCTTCTTCCAAGGCAGTACCGGTAAGGTTCAAGATCGTTGATTTACTGGCTTACTTTAAGAACGATTATTCAACAACGGGCACTTTCTATGACTATTACGATGAGGACTACATAAGTGTATATATTCCGATTAACGTGCGATATAAGACCTGCGGATATCTCGTAATGAACAAACCGCTTTCAGTCGCTATGGAAACTGCTTACAGTTATATGAGTATTGTATATAAAACAATGTTTATCGTACTTGCTCTGGCGCTTATCGCCGTTGTTATATCGCTTATATACTTCTTAAAGCCTATTAACGCTATGCTCGTTGCAGCCAAAGAATACTCCTCGGGTAACTTTAAGCCGCAGATATATCTTTATAGCAGCGATGAACTCAACTACCTTATAAGTACATTTAATTTCATGGCGACAAAGCTTGATACTCACGAAGATGAACAGCGAAAGTTTATCTCCAATGTATCGCATGACTTCAGATCTCCGCTTACTTCAGTAAGAGGCTATCTGCAAGCGATGCTTGACGGTACAATTCCACCGGAGCTTCACGAGAAATATCTGAAAAGAATCTTAGACGAAGCAGACAGGCTTACCAATCTTACCAATTCGCTTCTCGACCTTAACAGAATAGGCTCCAGAGACTTTAATCTTGAAATTACAGACTTTGATATCAACGATGTAATAATTGCTTCATCCGAATCTTCAGAGGTTCAGGCGACCAATAAACACGTTCAAATTAAGCTTTTACTTACAGGCGAGGTAATGAAAGTTCATGCCGATAAAGGTAAGATACAGCAGGTACTTTATAATTTGCTCGATAACGCAATCAAATTCTCGAAAGAGAATACGACTATTACTATAGAGACAAAAATCCATAATTCGGAGAAATTATATGTCTCAGTTAGCGATCAGGGTGTCGGCATTCCGAAAGAGTCCCTCGATAAGCTTTTCAATCGTTTTTACAAAGCGGATCTTTCAAGAGGACAGAACAAGAAAGGTACAGGTCTTGGTCTTTCCATAGTAAAAGAAATTATTCAGGCTCATAATGAAAAGATAACAGTTACCAGTACCGTAAATGTAGGAACAACCTTTACTTTCTCTCTTCCTCTTGCAGAAGAAGAGATTGATAATTACTAAGTCCCAATATTATTATTTTAAGATAGACAAATCAAAAGCCGGTGCATAAGCACCGGCTTTTTAACCTACCTTATTAAACTAACTCAAGTACAACTTCGAGAGCTCCATCGCCCTTACGCTGGCCAATCTTTACGATTCTGGTATAACCACCGTTGCGATTCTCATACTTTGGAGCAATCTCAGTGAATAATTTATTAACAAGATCAACTTCAACTGTATTCTTCTTCTTGCCTGCTCCGTCTGCCGGTACTTCCTTTACAGGATATAATACCTTAAGCATTTCTCTTCTGGCATGAAGACGTGAAGGCTTATCCTTCTTGATTGTCTTATCAATCTCATCATAAACTGTTACCTTCTTGCCGTCGATAACTTCCTTAACTCTCTTGCCGTCCTTGTCCTTGCGGGCAACCTTAGCCTTAACAGTTACTTCTTCAAAGTTATCCTTCTCCTTAACAGCCATTGTGATAAGATGCTCGGCAATCTTACGAACTTCCTTAGCCTTAGCTTCGGTTGTAACGATCTTGCCGTTGTTAAGAAGATTGGTTACCTGATTTCTTAATAATGCTTTTCTCTGGTCAGATGTTCTGCCAAGTTTACGATACATTGCCATATCTAATTTCCTCCATTTTGTAATATCCGTCATCGCCTTTTGGTCTTACATAACGAACATGGGTATTTTATAATTAATAACTCGTGCCTTTTGGACTTATCGAATTATTCATCACCACTGGCTAATTCTAAGCCTAATTCTTTCAACTTCTCAAGAACTTCCTCAAATGACTTACGTCCGAGGTTACGAACCTTCATAAGCTCGTCCTGAGTCTTCTGTGTAAGTTCATGAACTGTATTGATATTTGCTCGCTTTAAGCAGTTATATGAACGAACGGATAATTCCAATTCGTCGATATTCATCTCAAGCACTTTTTCTCTGCCATCTTCCTTAGCTTCAACGATAACGTCAACGTCACGTGCGCTGTCAGAAAGATCAACAAAGAGATTTAAATGCTCACATAAAACTCTTGCAGCAAGGCTTACTGCCTCATCAGGAGCTAATGTGCCGTTAGTAAATACATCAAGGATTAACTTATCATAATCTGTCATCTGTCCTACACGAGTGTTCTGAACGCGTAAGTTAACACGCTCAACAGGTGTATAAATAGAATCGATTGCGATAACACCGATTGGTGTATCCTCTGTCTTATTCTTATCAGCACTTACATATCCGCGGCCTCTTCCGATAGTTAGTTCCATATATAATCTGGAATCTGCACCACCGTTTAAGGTTGCGATCGGAAGGTCAGGATTCATGATCTCGATATCAGAATCAACCTGAATATCGCTTGCATGAACAACGCCTTCACCTTCAAACTCAATGTAAGCAGTCTTAGGTTCGTTGGATGAACTGGTGTTTTTAATTGCCAAATTTTTGATGTTCATGATAATCTCAGTAACATCTTCCTTGACACCCGGAATAGAAGAAAACTCGTGTAAAACACCCTCAATCTTAACCTTGGTAACTGCAGCACCAGGAAGAGATGAAAGCATAATTCTTCTTAAAGAATTACCAAGTGTTGTACCGTAGCCTCTCTCAAGAGGTTCTACTACAAATCTTCCATACCTTTTATCATCAGAGATTTCGGCAATCTCAATATTTGGTTTTTCAAAATCGAACACTACAAAGTCCCTCCTTAAATTGATTTTAAGTAATGCTAAGTATTGCTTACACCTTATTTAGAATATAACTCGACGATAAGCATTTCATCTACCGGAACATCAATAGCATCTCTATTCGGTAATGACTTAATTGTAGCCTTGAAGTTATCCTGGTCAACATCTAACCATTCAGGTACAAGTCTGCCACCTGTAACTTCCATAACAGCCTTATACTTAACCGAGCCCTTAGCTCTCTCTGTGAGTTCGATTACATCTCCTGCTTTTACAAGATAAGATGGAATATTAACCTTCTTACCATTTACTAATACATGCTTATGATCAACTGTCTGACGAGCTTCTCTTCTTGTTCTTGCGAAACCTGCACGGAATACTACGTTGTCAAGTCTTCTCTCAAGTAAGATCATGAGGTTGGTACCTGTCATACCAGGCATCTTGTCAGCTCTCTCATAATAGTTGTGGAAAGGCTTCTCTAATACACCATAGATGAATTTAGCCTTCTGCTTCTCTCTTAACTGAAGTCCGTACTCGGAAACCTTCTTGGTTCTTGTTTTTGTTCTTCTGGACTTTTTATCATAACCTAAAAAGATTGGATCTAACTCTAAAGATCTGCATCTTTTTAAAACCGGTGTTCTATTAATTGCCATCTTTACAAATCCTCCTAATTAGACTCTTCTACGCTTTGGTGGACGACATCCGTTATGTGGAACCGGAGTAACATCCTTAATGCTAACTACGTCAAGTCCGCTTGCTGAAAGCGCACGAATAGCTGCTTCTCTACCTGAACCAGGTCCCTTAACCATTACGTCAACAGTCTTTAAACCATGAATAAGAGCAGCCTTTGTAGCTGTCTCTGCTGCCATCTGTGCAGCATATGGAGTAGATTTTCTTGAACCTCTAAATCCAAGACCACCGGCACTTGCCCATGAAAGAGCGTTACCCTGAGCATCTGTAATAGTAACAATAGTGTTATTGAAAGATGCCTGAATATGTGCCTGTCCGTGTTCAACGTTTTTCTTTACACGACGCTTTGCAATTTTCTTTGTTGCCTGCTTTGCCATATCTAAACTAACCTACTTTCTAAAAATATAAATACATGCGAATTACACTAACAATTATTTCTTCTTGTTAGCGATAGTCTTCTTAGGACCCTTTCTTGTTCTGGCATTATTCTTGGTATGCTGACCACGAACCGGAAGTCCCTTTCTGTGACGGATACCACGATAGCATCCGATTTCCTGTAATCTCTTAATGTTAAGAGCTGTCTCACGGCGAAGATCTCCTTCTACAGTGAAGTCTTCATCAATAACAGCACTAATCTTCTTAACATCATCATCTGTTAAATCCTTGCATCTAACGTCAATATCAACGCCAGCCTTCTCAAGAATCTTAGTTGCGCTTACGCGTCCAATACCATAAATATAAGTTAAGCCGATTTCTACGCGCTTATCTCTTGGTAAATCTACACCTGCAATACGAGCCATGTGTATTTACACCTCCACATTAATCTAAAAAATCATTGTAATACGCGATATGCTTCCCCTTACAGCTCCGGTTGCCCGGCCTGAAATGTGTGTAAGTCAAAGCTATCGTAATCGAATATGCGCTTATAAAAGCTCTCGGTATTAAGCTTTTGTAAGCCGGCAATTCACGCCGTCTATTATGAACCGATTGCATAGATACTTACAATCGGCAGCCGCACATAATAATGATGCATAATCGAGTCAGCTTCCGTCTGCAAACCGATTAGTTACGGCTTGTGACGGGCGGATGCGCATACGGAATCGCCTGCGGCGATGAGCGCATCACGGCAGTAAGGTTCCGGCACTTCGTGCCACCTTGCTGCTAACCCTGTCTCTGCTTATGCTTAGGATTCTCGCAGATAATTCTGATAGAACCTTTTCTCTTAATAACTTTGCACTTTTCGCAAATTGGTTTTACTGAAGTTCTTACTTTCATTTAAGTAGTTCCTCCTTTCAATAAAATATTGCTATTGGGTAAAACGCGAAAAAAGGCGCACTTTTACCCTTTCCCTAAAAGCGTCCGTCTATCATTGTATCATACTCAATAACGACTTGCAACACTTTTTTTATTTATCTCTCCATACAATTCTTCCCTTTGTTAAATCATATGGGGAAAGTTCTAAAGTAACTGTATCACCCGGTAAAATACGGATGAAATTCATTCTAAGCTTACCGCTTATATGAGCAATAACCTGATGTCCATTCTCAAGTTCAACCTGGAACATTGCGTTCGGGAGCTTTTCTATAACTTTTCCTTCAACTTCGATAATGTCTGTTTTGGACATATATTCTCTCCTTTTAAAATCTTATCTATATATAATCCGATTATTTATCGGGACATAATCTGTCATACAAACCTTCCGCAATCTCTTCTTCGGTAAGTGTAAGTATCTCAGGTCTTCCCTTCGTTATAAGAATCGTATTCTCATAATGAGCGGATAAAGAACCGTCCGCACTTACTACCGACCAGCCGTCGCCGTAAGTATCAAACTCAACTTCCCATGTTCCCGCATTGATCATCGGTTCAATGGCGAATGTCATGCCTGCTCTAATCTTCGGTCCTCTAAGTAACTGCTTAAAGTTCGGAATCTGTGGGTCCTCATGCATATTGGTTCCGATTCCGTGACCTACAAGATCTCTTACTACTCCGTAGCCGAAGCTTTCTGCATAATTTCCGATCGCAGCCGATATTTCAAACAAGTGATGTCCATCGGATGCAACTTTCATTCCTTCGAAAAAGCTCTGCCTTGTTCTTTCTATAAGAAGTCTGGCTTCTTCACTTATGTTACCAACGCCGTGCGTACGAGCCGCATCAGACTGATAACCTTTATGTATAACACCTATATCAAGACTTACGATGTCACCGTCTTTTATAAGTCTGTCTTTTTTCGGGATGCCGTGTACGACTTCCTCATTAATCGATACGCATACAGAACCCGGATAACCATTATAGCCTTTAAATGAAGGAAGACAATTATAACTTCTTATCATTTCATCAGCTAATCTATCAACTTCAAGTGTCGACATACCCGGCTTAAGTGCGTGTCCTAAATCCTGATGAACCTTGGCAAGAATTACTCCGGCCTCTTTCATCAGTTCAATTTCACGTTCTGATTTAATCGTAATTGCCATCGATTATTCTCCAATTCTTGCAAGGATATCTTTTAATACTTCGGCAGGAGCCTTGGTTCCGTCAAACGAAACAAGAATTCCTTCCTTGGTATAGTAATCAATAAGAGGCGCTGTCTGCTCATGATAGATAGCAAGACGGTTAAGTACTGTCTCAGGCTTATCATCCTCACGAAGTACAAGCTTGCTTCCACACTTATCACATATGCCTTCTACCTTCGGCGGCATGTTCTCAATATGATAAGTCATACCACAGTCAAGACATGCTCTTCTTCCGGCCATTCTCTTAACTATTACCTCATCGGCAACCTCTAAGTCTATCGCGTAATCCATCTTAAGATTCTTCTCGGCAAGAGCTTTTGTAAGTGCTTCTGCCTGAGGAATGGTGCGTGGAAAACCGTCCAATATAAAACCGTTCTTACAATCAGCTTGCGCAATACGGTCAACTACAAGATCGCATACAAGCTCATCCGGAACTAGCTGTCCCTTGTCCATGTATTCCTTCGCTTTAACACCGAGAGCTGTACCGTTCTTGATGTTAGCTCTGAAAATATCTCCTGTAGAGATATGAGGAATGGAAAACTTCTCTGATAAAACCTTGGCCTGTGAGCCTTTTCCGGCTCCCGGCGCACCAAGCATAATAAGTTTCATGGCCTGCCTCCATTAATATCTTACGAAAACAGCGTTAGCTCGAATACCTATACCGGTGTTCGAGCCGCTGTTTTATTATAAATTCAATTAGTTCTTTAAAAAGCCCTTATAGTTACGTGTTCTCATCTGAGCTTCGATCTGATTTAATGTCTCAATGACAACTCCGACGATAATGATAAGTGAGGTTCCACCGAAGGAAACGCTCGCATTAAAGATACCGTTGAAGAAGATTGGGATTACAGATACGATGATAAGTCCAACAGCACCGATGAATACGATGTACTTTAATACATCCGCAAGATAAGTGCTTGTCGGTTCACCCGGTCTGATACCAGGGATGAAACCACCGCTCTTCTTTAAGTTATTGGCTACTTCTAAAGGATTGAATGTAATCTGCGTATAGAAGTAAGCAAAAGCAACTATAAGTACAATATAAAGGAGTAATCCCCATGTGTACTTAGGCTGGCTTAACTTGCACCAGTTGTGCTCGGAAAGTCCGCGAAGTACATCATACCAGAAACCTGTTCCCTCAGACTTGCCTACAAGTGATGCAATAACAACAGGTGTAGTCATAAGTGACTGAGCGAAGATTACCGGGATAACACCCGAAGTGTTAACCTTTAACGGGATTGAAGAAGATGCAGCGCCTGCAAATGAGGCCTGACCTGCCATCTTTCTACTCTGCTGTACAGGGATGATTCTCTGTGCATCCTGTAAAAGGATAACGAGTACTACTGTCGCAAGGATTACTGCAAGGATAATAGCAATTGCAAGAAGTGCATTACCGATATTCTTGCCTTCAACGAACTTTGTCTTAAGACTCATAATGTCGCTAGGAATTCTTGAGATAATGTTGATAACGAGTACTACTGAGATACCGTTTCCAACACCATGCTCTGTAATTCTCTCGCCGATCCACATAAGTACTGCAGAACCTGCTGTAAGTCCGATGATAATCGTTGCATATACGAAAAAGCTGTCAGATGTTAAGTAACCTGATCTTGAGAAACCAATTGTCATTGCGACTGACTCGATAACTGCGAGACCAACGGTTGTATAACGTGTAAGTGCAGCGAGTTTCTTTCTACCATCTTCACCATCCTGCTGTAACTCACCAAGTGCAGGTATTGCAATGGTAAGAAGCTGAATAATAATGGATGATGTGATGTATGGTGTGATGCTTAATGCGAAGATGGACATCTTCTCGAATGAACCACCTGTAATTGCGCTTAAGAATCCGAAGGAGTCATTTGCAAGACTCTTAAACCATTCCTGGAATAATTCACCGTTAACGCCCGGAAGCGGAATCTGTGAACCAACACGGATTACTACAAGCATCAAAAATGTAAAAAATATCTTTTTTCTTAATTCCTTGATTTTAAAAGCGCCTGTAAGTGTCTCAAACATTAGATCACCTCGATGCTTCCACCAGCAGCTTCGATCTTAGCTTTAGCACCCTCTGAGAATGCATTTGCCTTAACGGTAAGCTTTTTGGTTAATTCTCCGTTTCCAAGAATCTTAACACCATCTCTTGGATTCTTAATGATACCCTTCTCCATTAATGCTTCTACATTAACTTCTGTACCATTATCAAATACTTCTAATGCGGATACGTTAATGCCTACGATTGTTAAAGTATTTCTATTCTTAAATCCTCTCTTTGGAATACGTCTGAATAATGGCATCTGGCCACCTTCGAAACCGAGTCTCGGAGCTCCGGAACGAGCTTTCTGTCCCTTGTGTCCCTTACCGGCTGTCTTACCGTTTCCTGAACCGTGTCCACGTCCTCTTCTGAAATTATCACTGTGCTTAGAACCATCAGCAGGTCTTAAATTTGATAAATCCATCTTTGTGACACCTCCTATCTTATTTTAATTTTCCTCAACTTTTACTAAATGCTGTACCTTATGAATCATACCGCGAACTGCCTCGTTATCAGGCATTTCAACTGTCTGATGAAGCTTTCTTAAACCGAGTGCTTCAACTGTCTTCTTATTCTTCGGTACTGCTCCGATTGGAGATTTAACAAGTGTTATCTTTAATGTCTTTGCCATCTTAAATTACCTCCTTAACCCAGTACTTCTTCAACAGACTTACCGCGGAGTTTTGCAACCTCTTCAGGTCCCTTTAACTGGCTAAGAGCATCGATAGTAGCAAGTACTACGTTTCTCTTGTTATTTGATCCCAAAGACTTGGTACGGATGTTCTTGATACCTGCAAGCTCGCATACGGCACGTGCAGGACCACCTGCGATAACACCGGTACCTTGAGGTGCTCTCTTTAATAACACTGATGCTCCGGTATTCTTTCCGGTAATATCGTGTGGAATACTATTGTTCTCATCGAGTCTAACCTCGATCATATTCTTTAATGCGTCTTCCTTGCCCTTACGGATAGCTTCCGGAACTTCCTTAGCTTTACCAAGGCCAACGCCTACATGACCATTCTTGTCACCTACAACTACTAAAGCTGAAAATCTTCTAATATTACCACCCTTAACAACCTTGGTAACAGGCTTGATAAAGGAAATATCTTCAATTTCAAGCTCTCTTGTATCAATGTTTGTACGCTTCATGTACTCGTTTCCTCCTTGCTAGAATGTAAGTCCGGCTTCTCTTGCAGCTTCTGCAAGTGCCTTGACTTTTCCGTCATATTTGAATCCGCCTCTATCGAAGACAACTTCTTTAATACCCTTCTCTAAAGCCTTCTTAGCAACAGCTGTACCAACTGCTGCAGCAGCTTCTACGTTATTGGTCTTATCGAGACCGGACTTGATATCCTTCTCTAAGGTAGAAGCAGAGCAAAGAGTGTTACCTACAGTGTCGTCGATAATCTGAGCATACATATGATCGTTACTTCTGAATACTGCAAGACGAGGTCTTTCAGCTGTACCTGCGAAACGATTACGTACTCTTCTATGCTTATCTTCACGAACTAAAGTTCTTGATTTCTTTCCAACCATTTCTCGTACTCTCCTTTACTTACTTCTTACCGGTCTTACCAACTTTACGTCTGATAGTCTCAGTAGTATACTTGATTCCCTTGCCCTTATAAGGTTCAGGAGCTCTCTTCTCTCTGATCTCAGCCGCAAACTGGCCAACCTTTTCTTTATCTATACCCTTAACGATAATCTTGTTACCGTCTACAGATGTCTCGATTCCTTCAGGATCGATCATCTCTACAGGGTGTGAATATCCTAAGTTTAATGTAAGCTTGTTGCCTGACTTTGCTGCTCTGTAACCAACACCGTTAACTTCAAGCTCCTTCTGATATCCTTCTGTAACACCTACAACCATGTTGTTGATAAGAGTTCTTGTAAGTCCGTGTAAAGACTTCATTCTCTTTAAATCGTTCGGTCTTGTTACAGTAACTTCTGTTCCTTCGAGCTTAATCTCCATCTCTACAGGGAGTGCTCTCTCTAAGGTTCCCTTAGGTCCCTTAACAGTCACATGATTATTTTCTGCAATCGTAACAGTAACGCCTGCCGGGATTGCGATTGGCATTCTTCCTATACGTGACATGCCCGTACCTCCTATAATTCTTTAAACAATATTTTATCTGTATTTACTAAACTAACGTATCTAATTACCAAACAAACGCAAGTACTTCTCCACCGACCTGAAGCTTTCTTGCTTCCTTATCAGTGATAACACCCTGGTTTGTTGAAAGGATTGCGATACCTAATCCGCCAAGAACTCTAGGAAGCTCGTCTTTGCCTGCATATACACGAAGACCAGGCTTTGAGATTCTCTTGATTCCTGTAATAATCTTTTCATTCTTATCTGCACCATACTTTAATGTGATAAGAAGGTTCTTAAAGCTGCCGTCATCAACAAGGTCATACTTAGCGATGTATCCTTCGTTAACAAGGATATCAGCGATGGCGATCTTAATCTTTGATGCCGGAACTTCAACTGTATCATGCTTTGCAGTATTTGCATTACGGATTCTTGTAAGCATATCTGCAATTGGATCACTTGTTGTAATCATTTATATTTCCTCCTATATGTTGGGGATGTGTTAAGGGTTCAAGCTTTTTACCAGCTTGCCTTCTTAACTCCCGGGATCTGTCCCTTATAAGCTAATTCACGGAAACAAATTCTGCAAATTCCGTATTTTCTTAAATATGCATGTGGACGACCACAAATTCTGCAGCGATTGTATTCTCTTGTAGAGAACTTCTGCTTACGCTGCTGCTTTACTTTCATTGCTGTTTTTGCCATGATTAATTCCTTCCTGCTTATTTAGCAAACGGCATATTGAACTGTGTCAATAACTCACGTGCTTCTTCATCTGTCTTAGCTGTGGTAACGAAGATGATATCCATACCACGAACCTTGTCTACCTTATCGTACTCGATTTCAGGGAAGATTAACTGCTCCTTGATACCAAGTGCATAATTTCCTCTTCCGTCAAAAGCGTTAGGATTAACACCACGGAAGTCACGTACACGCGGAAGTGCGAGGTTGATTAAACGATCAACGAACTCATACATCTTCTCGCCTCTTAATGTAACCTTACATCCGATTGCCATACCTTCTCTAATCTTGAAGTTAGCTACGGAATTCTTAGCCTTGGTAGCAACCGGCTTCTGACCTGCAATAATCTCAAGGTCGTTCATAGCTGCTTCCAATAACTTAGCGTTTTCTTTTGCTTCACCAACACCCATGTTGATAACAACCTTATCGAGCTTTGGTACCTGCATAATATTCTTGTAACCGAACTTATCGATCATGTTCTTTACGATCTCGTTCTGGTACTGTTCTTTAAGTCTACTCAAAACTATGTGTCCTCCTTAACATTATTAGTCAATTACTTCGCCGGTGGACTTTGCGTAACGAACTTTCTTATCTCCGTCCATCTTGAATCCTACTCTTGTAGGCTGTCCATCATGAACTAACATAACGTTGGAAATATCGATAGAACCTTCCTGGGAAACGATTCCACCTTCCTGATTAGCCATGCTAGGCTTCATATGCTTCTTTACCATGTTGATTCCCTCAACGGTAACTCTGTTGTTCTTGCGATCGATGGAAATAACTTTGCCGGTCTTGTCTCTGTCTTTTCCTGCGATAACCTTAACTGTATCGCCCTTCTTGATCTTTAACATCCTGCACCTCCTATAATACTTCCGGAGCAAGTGATACAATCTTCATAAACTGCTTATCACGAAGCTCTCTGGCTACAGGCCCAAAAATACGAGTTCCTCTAGGGGTTTTATCATCTTTAATGATAACTGCAGCATTTTCATCAAACTTAATGTAAGAACCGTCTTTACGACGAACGCCCTTAACTGTACGTACAACAACTGCCTTAACTACGTCGCCCTTCTTAACAACTCCGCCTGGTGTTGCATCTTTGACCGTAGCAGTAATTACATCGCCTATATTGGCATATCTTCTAACTGAACCGCCGTTTACACGAATGCAAAGGATTTCCTTTGCGCCGGTGTTATCGGCTACTTTCAATCTACTTTCTGACTGAATCATGTATGTAGCCTCCTTTAATTATTTCGCTCTTTCCATGACTTCAACAAGTCTCCATCTCTTATCCTTAGATAATGGTCTTGTCTCCATAACCTTAACGGTGTCACCGATATTGCAGGTGTTCTCTTCGTCATGTGCTTTTAACTTATATGTCTTCTTTACGATCTTGCCGTATAATGGGTGCTTAACGTTATCACGAACTGCAACTGTGATTGTCTTATCCATCTTGTTGCTGACAACGATACCCACACGTGTTTTTCTTAAATTTCTATCCACGATTAGTACTCCTTCCTATCGGTATTACTGCTGACACTTCTCAGTAATTACGGTCTGAATTCTTGCGATATTCTTTCTAACCTCTTTAATTCTACCGGTATTGTCAAGCTGATTCGTAGCATTCTGGAATCTTAAATTGAAAAGTTCCTTCTTTGCTGTTGTTAAATCTTCCTGTAACTCAGTTACATTCTTTGCCTTTAAATCTTCTACATATTTACTACTCTTCATTTGATTCACCGCCTTCTAAGTCTGCACGTGAAACGATCTTGCACTTACAAGGTAACTTGTGTGTAGCAAGACGGAGTGCTTCTCTTGCAACGTCTTCCTGAACACCTGCGATCTCGAATAATACACGACCAGGCTTAACTACTGCTACCCAATATTCTGTAGCACCTTTTCCTGAACCCATTCGAGTTTCAGCCGGCTTAGCTGTAACAGGCTTATCAGGGAAAATCTTAATCCATACCTTACCACCACGCTTAATGTGACGTGTCATAGCGATACGGGCTGCTTCTATCTGGTTTGACTTAATCCAGCAAGGTTCTGTAGCAACAATACCATATTCACCATTGCTGATCTTATTTCCTCTTAACGCCTTTCCTGTCATTGTGCCACGGAACTGTTTACGGCGTTTAACTCTCTTTGGCATTAACATTAGTCATCTCTCCCTTCCTTAGCTGCCTTTTTTGGAAGGACTTCGCCCTTGTAGATCCATACCTTTACGCCAACCTTGCCGTATGTTGTATCTGCCTCTGCGAATCCATAATCGATATCAGCTCTTAATGTCTGAAGCGGGATAGTTCCATCTGTGTAGAACTCTGTACGAGCCATATCAGCGCCGCCGAGACGACCTGAACAAGCTGCCTTAATTCCCAATGCTCCTGCTTTTCTTGATCTTCCCATGCAAGACTTCATTGCTCTACGGAAAGATACACGGTTCTCTAACTGAAGTGCGATGTTCTCAGCTACTAACTGAGCATCCTTATCAGGCTTCTTGATTTCCTTGATGTCTACAAGTAACTTCTTGTCTGTAAACTTCTGGATATCAGCCTTAATCTTCTCGATCTCTGCACCGCCCTTACCGATAACTACGCCCGGCTTAGCAGTGAATACAGAAACCTTAACTCTATCAGTTGTTCTCTCGATTTCAATCTTGGAAACACCTGCGTTATATAATTTCTTCTTAAGAAACTTTCTTATGTTATAATCTTCAACTAAGTAATCAGCGAACTCGCCTTCAGCATACCACTTAGAGTCCCAATCCTTGATTACTCCGACTCTTAATCCATGAGGATTAACTTTCTGTCCCATATTGGCCTCCTTATCTTTCGTTGAGCACTACTGTAATGTGGCTCATCTTCTTCTCAATTCTGTTAGCGCTGCCGCGTGCTCTACATCTGATTCTCTTCATTGTCGGAGCTTTGTTAGCAAAGCACTCCTCTACATAAAGATTCTCTGCCTTTAAACCATTATTGTTCTCAGCGTTAGCAACTGCTGACTTTAATAACTTCTCTATAACACTTGAAGCATATCTTGGGTTATAAGCTAAGATACCAAGTGCTGTCTCTACGTCTTTACCACGGATAGCATCTAAAACGAAGCATGCCTTCTGAGTAGGAATTCTTGCATAAGATAACTTTGCCGATGGGCGTGTATCCTTAACTGCATTTCTCTCTCTCTTAATCTGGGCTCTATGTCCTTTAGCCATTGGTAAAAACCTCCTTTCTACTAATCTCTATTAACGAACGCCGGACTTCTTCTCGTCCTTGCCATGTCCTTTGAAAGTTCTTGTTGCAACAAACTCGCCGAGCTTGTGGCCAACCATATCTTCTGTTACATATACCGGTACATGCTTTCTACCGTCATGTACTGCGATTGTAAGTCCAACCATCTGAGGGAAGATTGTAGAACGACGGGACCAGGTCTTGATTACCGACTTGTCACCTGATGCGTTCATAGCGTCTACTTTCTTAAGTAAGCTCTTGTCTGCAAATGGTCCTTTTTTTAATGAACGTGCCATGTTTCTTCCTCCTTAATTACTTCGCTGCCTTACCGTCTCTACGTCTTACGATAAGCTTATTAGACTGCTTGTTCTTCTTTCTGGTCTTTAATCCAAGAGCAGGCTTGCCCCAAGGAGTACATGGACCAGGACGACCTACAGGTGCGCGTCCTTCACCACCACCGTGTGGATGGTCATTAGGGTTCATAACGGAACCACGGACTGTCGGACGAATACCCATGTTACGCTTACGTCCTGCTTTACCGATCTTAACAAGGCTGTGCTCTCCGTTGCCGATGATACCTACTGTAGCGCGGCAATTAAGAGGAACCATTCTCATTTCGCCTGATGGAAGTCTAAGTGTTGCATACTTGCCTTCCTTAGCCATTAACTGTGCTGCAAGGCCTGCTGAACGTACTAACTGTCCGCCCTTGCCTGCATATAACTCGATGTTGTGGATCTCGGCACCAACCGGAATCTTCTCTAACGGAAGACAATTTCCGATTCTAACTTCTGCCTCAGGTCCGTTCATGAGCTTATCGCCTACCTTTAATCCTTCAGGTGCTAAGATGTAGCTCTTAACGCCGTCTGCATAGCAGATAAGTGCGATATTTGCTGTTCTGTTCGGATCGTATTCGATTGACATTACTGTTGCTACGATACCGTCTTTATTTCTCTTGAAATCAATGATTCTGTATTTTCTTCTGCTTCCGCCGCCGTGATGTCTAACTGTTATCTTACCCTGGTTGTTACGGCCGGCATTCTTCTTTAAAGAAACTGTTAAGGACTTCTCAGGTGTTGACTTTGTAATCTCTGTGAAGTCAGAACCTGTCATGTTTCTTCTTGAAGGTGTATATGGGGTATATGTCTTAATTCCCATTTTAGTTCTCCTTTCAATACGTCTTAATATCGTGTCGCGTATTCATGACACATAACTTTTAATGGATTATAATCCTGCGAAGATTTCAATCTCTTTGCTGTCTTCTGTTAACTGAACGATTGCTTTCTTCGTCTTTGCTGTCTTGCCGTATGTCAAACCACGTCTCTTGGTCTTTCCGTCAAGATTGATTGTGTTAACGGATGCTACCTTAGTACCGTCAAACATCTTCTCTACGGCTTCTTTGATCATTGTCTTATTTGCTTCCGGATGAACAAGGAAAGTGTACTTCTTCTCGCTCATAGCATTCATACTCTTCTCTGTAATAACCGGTTTAAGGATTACGTCGTAATATTTAATTGCTGCCATTATGCATACACCTCCTCGATAGATGCAACAGCTGCCTTTGTTGTAACAACGTTCTGATACTTAAGAACATCAAATACGTTTAAGCTGTTGATCTGTGTTGTCTTAACTGCAGGAATGTTTCTTGCAGAAAGAATTACGTTCTGGTCATTATCATTTAATACAACCAAAGCGCCTTCAACCTTAAGGTTGTTTAATACTGTCTGGAATTCCTTTGTCTTGATTGCGTCTAACTTAAGCTCATCAAGAACGATGAATTTCTGATCGTTAACCTTTGCTGTAAGTGCAGACTTTAATGCTGCTCTCTTTTCCTTCTTGTTCAACTTGAATGTGTAATCTCTTGGTGTTGGAGCGAATACTACGCCACCGTGTGTCCACTGAGGAGATCTTGTTGAACCCTGTCTTGCACGTCCTGTACCCTTCTGTCTCCAAGGCTTTCTTCCGCCACCGCTAACTTCGGCACGTGTCTTAGCCTTCTGAGTACCCTGACGGTTGTTTGCTAACTGCTGAACTACTGCCATGTGAACAAGATGCTCGTTAACATCTACTCCGAATACGGCATCGTTAAGCTCAAGGCTTCCTACTTCAGAGCCTTTCATATTATAAACAGTTACTTTTGCCATCTAAGTGTTCCTCCTTTCTGTCTCGGCGATTAAGCCTTAACAGATTCCTTGATTGTTACTAAAGATTTCTTTGGTCCAGGTACAGAACCCTTAACTAAGAGAAGATTGTTCTCTGCATCAACTCTTACGATCTCTAAGTTCTGAACTGTAACCTTTACGCTACCCATATGTCCAGGCATTCCCTTACCCTTGAAGATTCTGGAAGGACTTGAGCAAGCGCCGTTGGAACCCTGATGACGATGGAACTTTGAACCGTGTGCCATAGGTCCTCTGTGCTGACCATATCTCTTGATTGCACCCTGGAATCCCTTACCTTTGGAGATTGCAGTTGCATCAACCTTATCGCCTACTGCGAAGATATCTGCCTTAATCTCATCTGCTAACTTGTAATCAGCAGCGTTCTCAAACTTGAACTCGCGAACAAATCTCTTGGAAGTAACTCCTGCTTTCTTGAAGTGACCTGCCATAGCTTTGTTAACGCCGTTTCTGTGGTTAATTTCCTTCTTGCCTGCGGCATCCTTTGTTGTTACCTTTTCCTTCTTGTCAGCGAATCCAACCTGAACTGCGCTGTAACCGTCGTTCTCAACAGTCTTGATCTGGGTAACTACGCAAGGACCTGCCTGCAATACAGTTACCGGAACGAGTACTCCGTCTTCGTTGAAGATCTGAGTCATTCCGACTTTTGTTCCTAAAATTGCTTTCTTCATTTTACTACCTCCTGTTTACTCTACAGCGGAACGGATAATCCGTTCATCCTAGAACATGAGCCTGTATAAGTGGAACTTTTTAAGTTGCTTCTATACTAAACCAGTTTCAGGATTTTACCTATTTCTTTTCTTTCATCTTGATATCTACATACACACCTGCAGGCATCTCTAACTTAGATAATGCATCAACAGTCTTCTGTGTTGGTGTAATGATATCGATGAGTCTCTTATGAGTCTTGAGCTCGAACTGCTCTCTTGAATCCTTGTTAACAAATACAGATCTAAGGATTGTAACTACCTCTCTCTTTGTTGGGAGCGGTACCGGACCTGATACCTGTGAACCTGTCTTCTTAACAGTTTCGATAATTTTCTTAGCGGATGCATCTACTAACTGATGCTCATACGCCTTGAGTGTGATTCTCATTACTTGACTTGCCATAAAAAAAGTCGCCTCCTATTCGCACTTAATAAATATCAGTACGACAAGCGGTGACTGTACACTCTCCCGTGTGTGTCGAAGACTTTCACACGTTGTTTCTACCTATAGTAGACGTTCTAATGAAGTACAGTGACTTGTCGCCAGTTTCTTACATGACTCGCTCCACGAAAAAACCCGCTATATGCTTCTTCTTAACATGTAGCAGCAACCTTTCGTTTCATAGCTCTCATGTCACAGCAGAATTGATTATACACGCATATAGTGGGCGTTGCAAGAGTTTTTTTATAAATTTTGTACTTTTTCAAGAACAATCTACTATCATCAAATCTATTGTATTTTATACATATCTTTATACTATATATGGTGTTTGTATATGGATTCAAGTTGCGTCGCGCTGTAACTCCGTCACTAAACTCATACTGCGCAAGGATGACCACGCGTTCGTCGCTCGAAACTCGCTCGTCTCGCCTTATATCGCGAGACGGCTCAAACAGTTCGAGCTCCTAGCTATCCTTGCTTGTATTCGTTAAGTGCTGCGTTAACGCGCTTACTTAACTTGAATCATATGCTCACACTACAGAATTTATAACCTGATCATTTTAATCTTAATCATACGAATTACAGCGTAGCGAGACTTGAAATCGTATTCCGATACTATACCTTCGTAATATATTTCTTAATTATACCATCGTCCGGTTGCCCCGCACGGGAGAACAAGCTTATTGCTTGACACCGGAAGTCCGATTTCGGATGCTTCAACATGTCCACCGCGATTCTTCAATGCAGTAGATAACATATATGTAAGTACTGCAGGCTGTAATCCTGTGGTATAAGAATTAATAAGGAAGAAAAGCGCATTATCGGACAGTAACTCAGTACATAATTCGATAAACGGGAATACCGACTCTTCTATCTTCCAGGTCTCCCCCTTAGGTCCTCTTCCGTATGAAGGCGGATCCATTATAATTCCATCGTACTTATTACCGCGACGAATCTCACGCTCTACAAACTTAACACAGTCATCAACTATCCAGCGAATCGGAGCTTCGGACAATCCTGATGACGCGGCGTTCTCCTTAGCCCAGGTAACCATTCCCTTCGATGCATCAACATGAGTTACCCTTGCTCCTGCGGATGCAGCTGCAAGTGTTGCTCCGCCTGTATAAGCGAAGAGGTTAAGAACTTTCGGAACACCATCACCGTCAGTTGTCTTACATGTACCGTTCTTAATTGCATCAGCTATTTTAACCGAGCACCAGTCCCAGTTAACCGCCTGCTCCGGAAATAGACCCGTATGCTTAAAGCTGAACGGCTTAAGATTAAATGTGAGATTACTTCCTTTTTCTACCTTATAATTAATGCTCCACTGCTCGGGAAGATCAAAAAACTCCCACTCACCGCCGCCTGCTTTACTTCTATGATAGTGGCCGTTCATTTTCTTCCAGCCTTGCGCTTTCTTATCCGTATTCCAGATGACCTGAGGGTCGGGACGCACAAGGGTATAGTTACCCCAGCGTTCGAGCTTTTCACCCGAAGATGTATCCATTACCTCATAATCTTTCCATCTGTCAGCTATCCACATATATTATCCTTTCATCTAAATCGGAGGAGCTTATGCCCCTCCGCAAACTGTTTCCTCTATATATATTACTTATCCTTGCACTCCTTGGCAAGATGGCTTACTACCGCTTTTCTTGTAACAATTCCGATGAAGATGTTATCATCATCGATTACGGGAACGAAGTTCTGCGCTATTATCTTCTCCCACAATGAATCGATATCTTCATTAACAGATACCGGCTTATTGTCGCGGCGTCTCTCGACACATTTCAAGCTTACATCCTCAGTGTCAAACAGATTCATCTCGGGATGAGCTTTTATAAACCAGAGAAGGTCGCCCTCCGATATGGTTCCGACATATTTGCCGCGCTTATTAATAATAGGAAGCGCAGTATATCCGCTTGCCTGCAACTTCTCGAGTGCCTGGCGCACTGTAGAGCTTGCATCTATGCACTTAACTTCAACCTTAGGTGTCAAAAAAAACAATATATTCATTGTAATATACCCCACATAGAATATTGCCTCAAAAACATTCTCTTTCTAATTATAACATAGCTTTTACTTTTCCACCACTCTTCTGTCTCTGCATTATCGCCTGTTTAGATGAACCAAAATAGCAAAGGCTTGCCATTGCCAATGAGCATACTTGGAGGACATCACATATGATCGTCCATACCGATTCATCTAAATATAAGTATAAATATGCTGCAAAAAACTTATAGATTACCGACGCCAACATCAGTATCCCCGGCAACAATCCGAGCGCCACCACAATCTCATCCCTATATTTAAATTTCTTAACATTACTGACTATTACTATAGCGGCGAATATAATATATGCATCAAGCCTTAACATATCATATCCATTAAACCAATAGTACAGGGCATTTACCATATATGCAATATACATAAGCACCGGTATCACAACCGCTATAGACTTATTTCCTGTCAAATATACAATCGACAGCAAGAACAATATAGACAAATACGAAACGAACAGTGTTTCCCTCTGAAACATTCCATTTGCAGCGCCCAAATATGCAGAAAACCCTATAATGGCTTGTTCAATTAAAAGTTCCGCAAATACAAATGTAGAAGCCAGATAAAGCAATACGCTTTCGCTTACTCTTCTCTTATTCATCGGCTTGTCCTCCGATATCATTAGTCTTAAAATACTTTTCAGCAAAAGCATTGTAATCATTATTATTAACTGTCAAATCAGAAAAGTAGATTCCAGAATCCATTATTGAACGTTTTTTGTGAATATCATAAAAAGCTGATGCCAGTGTCTTGCCATTTTTGTAAAAATCTATACTCCACAACATACCGCCTGCTTTAATTGATTCATTATACCTATTAATAAGCAGACAATAAACTATATCTTCTTTTTTCGTCAACTTCTTTCTTCTCCCATAGTATCTGACAACTCTAATTCTGTTGACATCTTCAAAAAACTCTCTTGCTTCTTCCTGTTTTAAATCAACAATAATATCTTCACGATAATAATACCCTTCCTCGTATTCTTCTTTATCATAATTGTATTTTCCCCACCCAACATAATAATTGAAATTATACTCTTCCCAGTTTTTAAAGGATGCATCATATAGTGTTTTAGGTCTTATCAAAACTAATGGTATAATCAGGCTAATAAGAACAAGTGACACCGTTGCAAATAAAATCGACAATACACGTTTACTCATTTATGCCCCCAATAATTAGTATATTTCAATTGTTACTATTCCATACATATCATCAATCGTAAAGAAACGACCCGCATAACCTGAAAAGCCATCAACTACTCTAAAACTGAATGTGCTCTCGTTTCTATAACCCAATACGAGCATTGCGTGTCTGCTTACCTGCGGATGCTCATAATCGATTATATAAGGTCTTCCATCGTCAATTTCATCCATGCACATAAACTTATCTGGATTACCTATACTTTGTGTAAAATTATGTAGTCCGCATTCCCTAATATACCTATTTAACCCATTCGCCCCATCTTCTGCTTTTGTTCCACCTTCAGGACCTTCAACCTCAATTGTATTCTCATACTCTTTCAAGATATTAAATGTATGACGCCACTGTCTATCATTTGGTTGTCTTAATACCGAATAATGAGAGCCACCATATCGAGTCCAATAGATAAACAAGTTAACACTTGCTACCGGGAAGCAATGGAATACTTCGCCCGGAAAAGCATCCATAATAGTATATGGTTGATTATAACCATTCACATCATTTTGTCTTGGTCTATTAAATATTCTTACCGTGTATGATGACTCATTTACCCTACCGTCTTCAATACTAACCTTAAAATCGTTAACAGCTTTTTCCCAATATATCCAACTTTCTGCATAATTATCGCATATAACTTTTACATTTTTCAAATTTTCTTTATCAATTTGATTATAACTGCCAAAGCCACTAACGTCCCACACTGCCTTTTCATTACCAATCAAGTAGAAAACCGAACCCAGGTAATAAAATGTATCCGCCTCCAGCACTTTTGCCATAACAGCAGGATAAAATTCATTGCAAATACCGTATTCTATAATCGGGGGATGTGTTTTATTCGCTCCAACTATAACATATCCAACTGAAGTCTTCTCTTTGTCAACAACATCTATATAATACGCCTCTATATATCCATCAGGCGAGTACATTGGAACAGGTTCTTCTATATATACACCCCACTCCCATTTACTCAACTCATCTTTTTCATTATTAGCAATAAAAGACTGTATATGTAATACAGCAATCTTCTTTGCATATTCCGTGCTTATTATACCTTCTTTAGCCCTTACATCACATGGCATAATTCCACATACACTAATAAGAAAAGTTGAGATTAATAGTAATGATATCAATCTTGTTTTAATATTCCTTAACATATAATACCCCCATTCATTTTATTGGTCACATTTTTATTATATATACAGAAATATCTATTGTCTATATTGAGTTAACAGAATTTTAATGATGACACGTTCTATTTTCTTCAAATATCTATTTACATAAAAGAAGCAACCAATGTTGCCACCGGTCGCCTCTTAAGGTAAATATTTAAAAGAATGGAATTTAAGCTAATTATTTCTTCATCGTTCCTGTCTTGATGAAGCGTGTGTGCATATCGAAGCAGTGCTCAAGGTCATGCGGTGTATGGTTAGCCGGAGCAACCTCACAAGCATGCTTGAAGTACTCTCGAAGTTCATCCTTATAATCAGGATGAGCGCACTTCTCGATGATAGCTTCGGCTCTCTCCTTAGGGCTAAGGCCACGAAGATCTGCAAGTCCCTGCTCGGTTACGATTACACATACATCATGCTCTGTTGAGTCAACGTGTGAGCAGAACGGAACGATTGATGAAATTGCGCCGTCCTTTGCAACGGACGGAGTCATAAAGATTGAGATACCTGCGTTTCTTGCAAAGTCTCCGGAACCTCCGATACCGTTCATCATCTTGGAACCGGAGATGTGAGTCGAGTTAACGTTGCCGTAGATATCAGCTTCGATTGCTGTATTCATAGATATAAGCTTAAGTCTTCTTATTGCTTCAGGATGATTGGAAATATCCTGCGGACGGATTATGATATGATCCTTAACGTTATCAAAGTTATCATAGAACTTTGCAAGGCCTTCCTCAGAAAGAGAAACAGCTGTTGTAGATAACGTATCCATAATACCATCGTATAAAAGCTCTACCGCGGAGTCCTGTACAACCTCTGTGTACATTGAGAGGTGCTTGAATCCCGCATTGGAAAGTCCTGCAAGTACAGCGTTAGCAACTGCGCCTACGCCCGACTGTAACGGATATAAGTTCTCCGGTAAATGGCCCTTCTTAACTTCTTCTCTTAAGAACAAAATGATATGGTCTGCGATCTTCTGTGAAACTTCATCGACAGGCTTAAACTTCGGGCACTCCCCACGATTTTCGTTAATAACGATGCCGGCAATCTTATCGATTCCGCACTTAATTGACTTCTCACCGATACGCTGGCTTGAAGAAGTTAACGGAATAGGCTCACCGCAATCAGGATTGAAGATATCATGCATTCCGTATACACCTGTCGGGACAGATGTATTAAGCTCAACAAGTACCTTCTTGGACTTTTCTACGATTGCATTGGTTGCACCGACTGTAAGCGTAGGAACAAGTGAACCGTCCTCAAGGATCATACAGCACTCAACGATTGCATAATCAAGATCTCCGAAAATGTCCTGACGAAGATATCTCGGAAGCATTCCGAGATGATAATCGGCATATTCGGTGGTTCCTGCATTAATTGAGTTACGGCTGTCCTTATTGCTCTGGAAAGGATGACGGCGTCCCATAAGACCTGCCTTGGCAAGTTCACCGTCGAGTTCCGCGCCTGTTGATGCGCCGGATATAACTGTCAAGTTCTTGGCTGTGCCCTGCTTTGCAATCTCTGTAGGGATAAGCTTTGCATATCCTGCGGATGTAAAGCCGGAGAAACCAAGCTTCATATTCTCTTTGATAAGGGATGCTGCCTCTGAAGCCGGCATTATCTTACTCATAAGAGCGCTGTTCAAAATACGATCTTCGTACATATTATCTCCTTTGTCTTGGAAGACGCACATGTAATGCGCCTATGGCGCGGTGCGTCGTGGCAGCAAGGTTCCGGCACTTATGTGCCACCTAGCTGCATGTGAAAAATGCGGCGGCAAATTGCCGCCGCACACATAATTATTTCTTAATTAACTTCATGCCGACCTTAAGAGCCTTCTCGTTAAGCTCTTCTGTTCCCTTCGGAACGTGTGACATAACTGCTGTATGAAGGTCTTCGTCCGATACAAGATTAAGGATTGCATTGATTGCTCCGACTGCTACGATATTAGCTGTCATTGCTTTACCAACTTCCTTAATAGCACTCTCAAGGATTGGAGCCTTGTATACCTTGTTAGCAAGTAAGCACTCAGGTGTCTCAAGTGAAGAATCAAGCAATACGATACAATGCTTGCTTAAGCCCGGTGCATACTGGTCTAATGCCTTCTGTGTAAGAGCCATGAAGAATGTAGGCTTTTCTACCTTAGTGAAACCGATCGGCTTCTCGTCGATAATAACCTCAGCCTTACATGAACCTCCTCTTGCCTCAGGACCGTATGCCTGAGACTGAGCTACATACTTGCCTGCCTCAATACCTGCTTCAGCAAGAATAATTGTTGCAAGAATGACACCCTGTCCGCCGGAACCTGTAAGACGGATCTCCATCTTGGTTCTTTCGGCCTTATCTGCCTTAGCTGCAGGAGCTTTTGCGGCAGCTTTCTTAACTTCTTTAGTTTCTGTTGTTTTCTTAGCGGTGCTCACGTTCTTCTGCCTCCCTTCCGAGACGATCGATGATCTTCTGGTATTCTTTAGTGAATTCAGGGTAGTTAACCTGAGCAAGAACTCCGATTATAACCTTACCTTTTAACTCTTCTGCAGTCATTGTAACTGCCTTGTCCTGCATAACTGCGTTATCACGCTGATACTTCATCATATCAACCGCAGAACCCTTCTTGTTCTTACGTCCATAATATGTAGGGCAGATAGCTGCTACATCGATAATGGAGAATCCCTTGTGAGAGATACCCTGCTGGATGTAAGAAATTGTCTGCTGTACGTGATATGCAGAACCTCTTGCTGCGAATGAAGCACCTGCTCCATAAGCAAGACCTGCGATATCAAATGAACGGTCAATGTTACCGTAAGGAGCGGTTGTACCCTTCTCTCCACGAGGAGTTGTCGGTGAGTACTGACCACCTGTCATACCATAAATGTTATTGTTAAATACAACAACTGTAATTCCGATGTTACGTCTTGCAGCGTGGATCAAGTGATTACCACCGATTGCGGAGATATCTCCGTCACCTGCAAGAACGATTACGTTAAGTTCAGGATTTGCAAGCTTAATACCTGTTGCAAAAGCGATTGCACGGCCGTGTGTCGTGTGAATCGTGTTGAAATCCATGTAACCTGCGGCACGTGATGAGCATCCGATACCGGATACGATTACTACCTTGTCATGATCAAGACCAAGATTCTCGATAGCCTGTGCAACATCACGCATAATAATTCCGTTACCGCATCCCGGGCACCAGATATGAGGAAGGTGCTCAGGTCGCATATATTTATCTATTAATTCACTTGCCATTACTATTCCTCCTCGATCTTGGAAAGGATTACAGGCGGTGTAAGAACCGAACCATCAATCTTTCCAACGAAATCAACCTTACAATTGTTCTTAACGACTCTCTGTACTTCTAAGAGAATCTGGCCGTCGTTGTGCTCTGCAACAACGATCTTCTTAACCTTCTTGGATAAAGCTTCAAGCTCTCTACTCGGGAATGGCCATATTGTAATAGGACGGAACATACCGGCCTTAATTCCTTTTTCTCTTGCCTGCTCGATTGCTGACTGAGCTGCTCTTGCTGTACCACCGAAGCATACTACTGCAACATCTGCATCATCGCACATAACTTCTTCGCACTGAACGATATCATCATAATTCTTCTCAACCTTGTCGATAAGGCGGCGAACAAGCTTACCTGCTGTAGCATTATCGTTGGTCGGGAATCCCGACTCGCCGTGAGCAAGACCTGTAATGTGGTATCTCTGACCCTGTCCGAAAGGAAGCATTGTCGGTACCCACTCGCCTTCCTCTACATGGTAAGGAAGACCGTTCTGCTTAGCGAACTTCTTAACAGGACGATTGATAATCTCAAGGTCCTTAGGATCCGGTATCTCAATACCTTCTCTTAAATGTCCAACGATCTCATCCATAAGGAAGATAACCGGTGTACGATACTTCTCTGCCAAGTTAAATGCTCTTATGATCAAATCATATGTCTCGCGAACTGATGACGGGGAAAGAGCGATAACCGGATGATCACCGTGAGTTCCCCACTTAGCCTGCATTACATCAGCCTGTGAAGGACTTGTAGGAAGACCTGTTGAAGGTCCTGATCTCTGTACGTCTACTACAACGCAAGGAATCTCTGTAATGCATGCATAGCCTAAGTTCTCCTGCTTTAAGGAAAAGCCCGGGCCGGAAGATGCCGTCATGGCCTTAACGCCTGCTGCCGAAGCACCGATTGTTGCTGCCATAGAAGAAATCTCATCTTCCATCTGAATGAATTTACCGCCTACCTGAGGAAGGCGAACTGCTGACTGCTCAGCTATCTCTGTTGAAGGAGTAATCGGATAACCTGCGTAAAAGCGCATACCTGCAGCGATTGCGCCTTCTACAACGGCTTCGTTACCCTGCATTAATACGGTCTTACCCATTGATTACCTACCTCCTCTTTATCTTCAATATAGATTGCGTAGTCAGGGCATCTCTGCTCACACTGACCACAGAAGATGCACGCATCTTCATTAGCGATAGTCACTTTCTCGTCCGACAAAGCGAGTACCTGCTTAGGACAGAATGCTGCGCAGATTCCGCAACCCTTGCACCAAGCAGAGTTTAACACTAATTTTTTCTGTGCCATAATAAATACCTACCTTTTTTCGTTGAACCTGTAGCCTCTTAGGTCGTTTTGAGGCAAAATATCGTTCACAAACACCATCTACTATAGTATCACCACTAAGCAGATGTTAAAAACACTTTTTTATATGGCTTTTCCACAATAAAAAGGTTGTAGTCTATTGATTTTATCCCTATATGGTAGTAGTATTGTTATATAGGCTGAGAAGTACCACCAGCATTGACAATTACTTAACTTTTTAGCCACTTAAAATTAACACTTTTACATGATGGGATAATTTATGAATTTTACCAACCTAAATTATTTTCTTGTGGTAGCCGAGGAAATGAATATTACCAAGGCCGCACATAAGCTTCATATCTCACAGCAGGCTCTGTCCAATCATATAACGAAGCTTGAGGAAGAGATAGGAACCCAGTTATTTGAGAGAAGCCCGGGACTGTCTCTTACTTATGCAGGCGCAAGACTTGTAGAGACAAGCGGACAGATCCTCGATATAAGAAGCCAGTTCTTAAGCGAGGTCAAGGATTTATCGGGCGATATCAAGGGTGAGCTTACGATCGGTATAACATATACCCGAGGTCAGGCGCTTTTACCGCTACTGCTGCCGCCATATAGGGCCGAGCACCCGAATGTTAACATAAGAATAGAAGAAGCCAATGCGGTTAACTTAGAAGACATGCTCCAGCACGGCGCAGTTGACCTGATCTTAGGTTTCTCCCCGTTCTTCTCGCCTTCTGCTGAAGTAACCGAGCTATCAGCGGACAGAATCTTCCTTGCGGTCCCTGTACCGATAATGGAGCAATTATTCGGAGACGAATGTCAGAAGAAGCGCGAAGAATTCTCAGAGGCGGTTGATATAACGGCGTTTAAGAATCAGCCTTTTATCTTACTTAAGAAGGGTGACAGAATCAGAACTATAGTTGATTCCTATTTTAAAAAGCACCAGATTGTACCTCACGTCTTCTGCGAATCAGCCAATATCCAGACAGCTTTCGCGTTAGCAAAAAAGGGGCTTGGAAT
>JAEEGF010126353.1_pt1 | contig 141301 bp, 116 predicted proteins | sample 9134171 | NCBI WGS metagenome assembly JAEEGF01 (sample SAMN16246542, study PRJNA631951) | gut metagenome | biome: gut microbiome; feature: rumen; material: AP-attached | host: Bos | place: Iran: Karaj | collected 2018-10 | reverse complement strand
AGTCCATCCGGAATTCCTTCTTGATGTAAGCAAGAAACTGAACTTCGAGTTCATGTTTAAGGGTATTTAAAATACACCGGGGTTTTGTCCACCGGGGACGGAGTCAAGTGGACATTTTCCGGAAGGAAACAAAAAAATAAATATGATTGAAAATGTCCACTTGACTCCGTCCCCAGTGGACATTGCGCAAATATTAAGAAGAACTTAGTATAGTATGCATACTGCTATATGAAATGAAATGGTAGAATCCTAACTGTAACAGGTTGGAGATCCTACCATTTTTTGTGTTTATTGGAGGTACTTATGGGAAATTGGGGAGATGAATCAGATCCTGAGGTAGCGGAGCTTAAGGAGTATAAAGTTCGCTATACCGTGAATTTTAAAAAGATCTTTGTTGACGTAGGCGAGATGAGCGAGCACGTGCTGGAAGTAACGGATAAGCATCCCAAGGATGATCTTATGAAACTTTGGGCCGGCGCAATGACCGCGTATTTTGTATTCTTTTTGCTTAGCTACAAGATACTCATGATAATCACTCTGCCTTTCATAGTGTTCTACTTTATCGCGCTTGTCCGCATTGGGAGCGTATGGAAGAGCTTCAAGTACAAGGCATGGCAGTACTGGCTCATGACCATAGGCGCATTGATCGTCATATTCGTCGTTGCTATGGTAGCCCAGCATTTCGGAATGATGCTGTTCATGTAATAATCAGCGCTGTTTGCGGGAAATTGGATAGTATATGGGTTAGCACCTCATTTTACGTATATATATGTAAAATGAGGTGCTGTTTTTGTTGCAAAAAGGCTTGGATACCTCAAAAACGTAAGCTCTGCTCGAAAATGAGGAGCGTGGTCGATGCGGTGCACCTCAAAATTGTCAGCTCCGCTTGAAAATGAGGTACGCGATCAAAGCCACGCACCTCATTTACAGCAAAATAACATTCCAGTGAGGTATGAAGGCGAGGGCACGTACCTCATTCATACAAGAAAAGTATCTTAGTGAGGTTCGGGGGAGAGCGCCGTTACCTCAAAGCTTGTGGCTTGGGCGGGAAATGAGGTAAGAACTCTATCCCAGATACATGCGGAGCAGTCACAAGCTTAAAAACTGAGGTAGCTCGCTCGCGCTCTATACCTTAGCTTAGATAAGTCCGCTCGAAAATGAGGTGCGCGGCCGAGTTGGAATACCTCAAAAGTCTGAAACTTGCTCAAAATGAGGTGAGCGCACCCGGCCATGTACCACATTTCTGAAGAAAATATTGAAAATGAGGTGCACAAGGATTCTGCACAACAAATTGCGCGACAAATTGTGAAATTCTCACAGTTGAAACGTGGTGCAAAGTGGTGCTAATATTTAAGAGCAATCGATTGCGCATATTTGAGCAAACAATTGCGCACATCGGACATAAATCCAAAAGGACAGATCGGATATAAACCTTATAATGGATGAATTAAACAAGAATAACAAAGAAAATATAACCATACATGATGTGGCGAAAGAACTGGGCGTCTCTGCCAGTACCGTCTCCCGCGCAATATCGGGCAAGGGAAGGATCGGAGAGCAGACAAGACAAAAGGTCCTCCAGTACATCAAGGAGAAACAATTTTATCCCAACGCTTCTGCGCGCGGACTTGCTAATCAGAGAACATACAACATTGCACTTATAATGCCGGAAGTAAAGGATCTTGTTGACATGCCTTTTTTTCACACCTGCATGCATGGTGCGGAAGAGGAAGCGCAGCTCAGTGACTACGATCTTTTGATCGTGACCACCGACGGAAACAACACCAAGCCCCTTGAGAGAATGGTGAACAACCGCAAGGTGGACGGCATGATCCTTACAAGACTCTATAAGGAAGATGTCTTTGTTGAGTATCTTAAAAAGAGCGGTATTCCCTTTGTGGCCATCGGAAACAGCGATGACGAAAGCATCGTTACCGTGGATCACGACAACTACGGTGGATGCAGAGAACTGGTAAGCCTCCTTATTTCAAAGGGAATCAAAAAGGTTGCATACCTTGGCGGTGGAATGGACCAGACCGTCAACATCAGAAGATATGAAGGATATCTGGACGGTCTTAAGGACGCGGGCGTTAAGCATGATAAAGGCGTAGTCTTCACTGACCTTACCAGCAAGGCTCAGGTTAGCAAAGCTGTGGAAGATGTCTTAAAGACAAAAGCAGACTGCATCCTTTGCCAGGATGATTATATTTGCGACGAGGTAGTTCACCATCTTGCGGACAAAGGGGTTAAGATCCCTCAGCAGATGAAGGTTGCTTCCTGCCACCACAGTAAGCTTCTCGATAACTTTCCCGTTACCATTACCTCTCTTAAGTTTGATACCATGGAAATCGGACGAAGAGCCTGCAAGGTGCTTCTTGACCTGATCGCAGGAGAAGAAGTTGAGAGGAAGACTCTCCTTGAATACGAGATCAACCTCAAAGAGAGCACAAAAAACACAAAAAGTCGTAAGTAGGAAACCACTAGAAAATATACAGTGCAAAATCCGTTGATTTTGACAAATGTTTCACGACTAAAAACGGTTTCCGTAAGAATATAAATGTGCATGTTGCACAAAATAACGTCTCAATCTTAAGTAATTTGTTTGATTGACATATATTGGGGACGTTGGTAATCTATTACATGTAGACAATCGGTTGCGCATTTTGAGCAATTCGTTGCGCAAAATACCATCCGACTGAACTAAAAAACAGCATCTGTATCGGATGCAAATTTGCACATTATGTGTAAGGAGGAAAAACTTATGAAAAAGAAGTTAGTTGCAGTTCTTTTGACTGCGGCAATGGCTGTTTCTCTTGCAGCTTGTGGCAAGACAACAGAAAAGCAGCCCGAAGTTGCTCCCGAGCAGGGAACAGAGCAGACCACCGAGGAAAAGACCGGTGACACAGAAGTAGTTATCAATCAGGGTTCTGATGACGCTATCGCAAACCTCATCGCAGCTACCGAGGGTACAGTTGATCTTACTCTTTGGTGCTCAGAGATGGAGAGCTATCAGAACACCATGAAGGAACTCGTTGATGAGTTCAAGAACACCTATTCAGATGTTGACTTCAACATCACCATCGGTGCTCAGTCAGAGTCCACTTGTAAGGACGAAGTCCTTAAGGACGTAGAAGCAGCTGCAGACGTATTCGTATTTGCTGATGACCAGCTTAACGAACTTGTACAGGCAGGTGCTCTTCAGGCAGTAACCACTACCTACACCTTCGATCCCCTCGCTGCAAACGGCGCAGGTGCTGTAAACGCAGCTTCACTTAACGGAACATGCTATGCATATCCTCTTACCGCTTCAAACGGATACTTCCTTATCTATGATAAGTCTCTTCTTACTGATGAGGATGTAGCTTCTTGGGAAAACCTTGTAGCAGCTTGCGAAGCACAGGGCAAGAAGTGCGGATTTGACTTTGGTAACGGCTGGTATACTTACGGATTCTTCAGCGGAGCAGGATGCACTGCTACCCTTGCTGAGGATGGTGTAAACAACGTTTGCGACTGGAACAACGAGACCGGTGTTGCAGTAGCAGAGTCACTTGTTAAGATCTGCTCATCAGATGCAGTTATCTCAATCGGCGATGCTGATGCTCGTGCACAGGCTAAGGACGGCGATCTTATCGCTTACGTAGATGGTACTTGGTCAATCGAAGACTTCCAGGCAGCATACGGCGACAATCTCGCTTGCGTAAAGCTTCCTACCTTCGAAGTAAACGGAGTAGCTACTCAGGAAGGTTCATTCGCAGGATACAAGCTTGTTGGTGTTAACGCATACAGCAAGAATGTTGGTTGGGCAATGCTCCTTGCAGAGTTCATCACCAATGAGGAAGCTCAGATGAAGATTGGCGCTAACACTCAGGAAGGCCCTTCAAACATCAATGCAGCAGCTTCTATCTCTTCACCCGCTCTTTCAGCACTTGGTGCTCAGTCAGCATTTGCTGATCTTCAGAGAGTAGGCGGAAACTACTGGACTCCCGCAGGAACTCTTGGTCAGACTCTTTACACCGGAACTGACGATGTAAAGGCTGCTCTTGACGATGCAGTAGCAGGAATCACTGCAGCAGCAGAATAATAATTTGATCATGTAATCAAAGAGCCCATATATCTTCGGGTATATGGGCTCTCTTTAAAAAAGTATATTAGGTGCAAATACTATGAAGCGACTACTAAAAGCAATTGGAAAGTATTTTGCAGACTTTGGAACTGCAGTCTCAAAAGGCGACATTTGGGTTAAACTTAGCCTTATCATAATGGGTATGGGATATATCGGACGCGGGCAGGTGATCAAGGGACTCCTTGTTACAGCACTCGAGGCCGTTTTTGTACTGTTTACAAAAAATATTTCCTGGCCCTACATAACAAAGTTAAATACCCTCGGAACTGTTCAGAGAGAAGAGGTATTTGACCCTATAACTATGACAAAAACAGTGAATGAATATGATAATTCACTTCTCATACTTCTCTTTGGCGTATTGGGAATTGCTATTATTGTAGCATTCCTTTTAGTATATATCGGAAACATCAAATCCGCGTACAGGATCCAGGAACTTAAGAAGAATGGAAAACATGTTAACAACTTCGCTGAGGATTTAAGAGAACTTGTTAACGACAAATTCCACATTACCCTTCTTGCACTTCCTTCAATCGGCGTTATCTTCATGTGCATACTGCCCATCATCTTCATGGTCTGCATTGCATTCACAAACTATGATGCGGCACATCAGCCCCCCAGCACACTGTTTACCTGGGTTGGATGGAAGAACTTCATCACATTGTTCTCAAACAAGCAGGGTAGCACATTTGCTTATGCTTTTGTAAAGGTTCTTATCTGGACACTTATCTGGGCGGCTCTTGCAACAGTAACAACCTACATCGGCGGTATCCTTCTTGCAATGCTCATCAATCATCAGGATACAAAGCTTAAAAAGATGTGGCGTTCACTTTTCGTTGTTACCATCGCGATCCCTCAGTTCGTTACCCTTCTTCTTATCAGCAAGATGTTTGGTAACTACGGTATCGTGAACGGAATCCTTACAAGGATTGGTCTTGTTGATAAGCTCCTTGAGTGGGGCTGGATCAGTACCAGCTATGTTCCTTTCATGACACACAGCGGTCTTACACATGTAATGATCATCCTTATAAACATCTGGGTCGGAATTCCTTACCAGATGCTCATTGCTACCGGTATTCTTATGAACATTCCTTCAGATCAGCTGGAGAGTGCAAGAATAGACGGTGCCAACAAATTCCAGATCTTTTGGAAGATCACAATGCCTTACATGCTGTTCATCACAGGTCCTTCACTGGTAACAAGCTTCATCGGAAACATTAATAACTTCAACGTTATTTACCTTCTTACCGGCGACTACGTTACCACGGATGCTTCCCTTGCGGCGGCAAACGCAAAAGACGTTGACCTTTTGATCACCTGGCTCTTTAAGATCACATCCGAGTCACAGCTGAAGCAGTACTACATGGCTTCCGTTATCGGTATAGTGGTATTTATAATCTGCGCTACATTGACATTGGTTACATACTCCAGAATGATCAAGGGCGATAAAGAGGAGGTGTTCCAGTAATGAAAGCAAGAAGAATCGTAGCAAGTGTTTTCAGACACCTTTTTTTGGCAATAATGGCGGGTATTTGGCTGATCCCCATTCTGTGGCTCTTTGTAACCAGCTTTTCGACGGATCCCGGAATCAGGACCACCAGATTCTTCCCCGAGCATTGGACACTTGCCAACTACTCAAAGCTCTTACTCCATCCGGATACGGTTGCAAACTTCCCCGCATGGTTTAAGAACTCAATGATAATCGGCGTTATAAGCTGTATCATTTCCAGTGCTTTTGTACTTATGGTTTCTTATGCATTCAGCTGCATGAGATTCCCTTCAAGAAAGAGACTGATGAGCTTTTCCATCATCCTTGGAATGTTCCCCGGTGTTCTTTCTATGATCGCTGTTTACTTCATCCTTAAGATGTTTAATCTTACGGATTCACTTGCGGGACTTATCGTAGTTTACTCCGCAGGTTCGGGACTTGGATTCCTTATCTGTAAAGGATTCTTTGACACCATTCCCGCATCCTTAAGAGAGTCCGCAAAGATCGAGGGCGCATCGGAATTTACTGTATTCACAAGGATCGTAATTCCTCTTTCAAAGCCCATGATCGTTTATACCGTTATCAACTCCTTTCTTGCTCCCTGGATGGACTTTGTTATGGCAAAGCTCCTTATCAGATCAAAGGATCCCGCGGATTGGACGGTTGCTATCGGACTTTACAATATTTTACAGAAGACCCTTATCGGCCAGTACTTCTCAGTATTCTGCGCCGGCGGTATCGTTGTAGCCGTTCCCATTTCAATTCTGTTCATTATCATGCAGAAGTTCTATGTGGAAGGCATTACCGGAGGAGCTGTAAAGGGCTAAGGATAGCTTGAAAACAAACTCAGTTATATTAGGTTAAAAACATGAAGAAAAATATTCTTAAAAATTTAACCGCATTAATGACCGTGACATCTGTCACGGCCATTTTGCTTGCGGGATGTACAGGTAAACAGGTTGCAGGTGACGCAGAGGGACAAGAAGGCACCGAACAGACCGAGCCCAAACCGGAGATCGACTACTCAGATCCCCTTCTTTCTGCAGGAAAACAGAAAGAAGATACCGCAAAAAAAGAAGTGGAGATCCCTGATGATTATGAGTACAGTCTTGACGAAATGGGATTTCTTGACATTGGCGAGATCAACGAGCCCACTGATGACAACTTCAGAAATTACTATGAGATCTTTGTGCTTTCATATTATGATAGCGACGGGGACGGAATCGGTGATATAAACGGAGTTACCGAGAAGCTTGATTACATCAAGGAAATGGGCTTTAACGGAATCTGGCTCATGCCCATCATGGCTTCTCCTTCTTATCACAAGTACGACACTACGGATTATTATTTGATCGATCCTGCCTACGGAACCAATGAGGATTTCAGAAATCTTCTTAAGGAGGCTCATGACAGGGATATTAAGATCATCATTGACTTCGTAATAAACCATTCTTCTTCGGAACATCCCTGGTTTACACAGGCCTGCGATTATCTTAGGACCCTTAAGGACGGAGAAGAGCCCGATCCTTCCGCTTGTCCTTACGTAGATTACTACAATTTCAGAAAAGACTGGACCAATGGTTATTGCAAGGTTGAGGGAACCGATTGGTATTATGAGGGTGTCTTTAACTACACTCAGCCGGACCTTAACTTTGACAATCCTGATCTTGTAAAAGAGATCGATGATGCGGCACGCTTTTGGGCTGAGCTTGGAGTTGACGGATTAAGAGTGGACGCCGCAGCTCATTTTAAAGAAGGGGACGCACAGTACAATAAAGACGTATTAACCCATCTTTATGAGACTTGCACGGCAGTTAATCCCGACTTCTACATGGTTTCTGAGGTTTGGCTTGATGAAGTTACTGTTTCAAATTATTACGAGAGCATGACACCAAGCTTCTTTAACTTTGATTCCGGGGACAGTACGGGAAGACTGATCAAGACTGCGGGAGGAATTTCCAAGGCAAGCAGCTTTGCCAAGGCAATGCTGAGGTATCAGGAGGATTACGGTTCAAAAAATCCTGATTACATCGATGCTGTGTTCATCACAAACCATGATCAGTCAAGAGTAGCCAATGCTCTTAAGAATGATCCTGATGATATGAAAAAAGCCTGCGGACTTATGATGACCATGCAGGGTTCAACTTTTGTATATTACGGTGAAGAGATCGGAATGAAGAGTTCCGGAAATTCCGATGAAAACAAGAGACTTCCTTTTATCTGGTCTGAAGAGGACGAGACCGGAAAGACCAACGGCCCCGAAAAGGGAGAAAAGTCGGTTAAGTCAAATTTTGCGGCATGCGATAAACAGGCTTCTGATCCGGATTCAATCCTTAACTATTACAGGAGAGCGGTGAACTTCAGAAATGAGTTCCCTGAGATCGCAAGAGGAACGATATCATTTGATGAGGCTGACCTTACGGATACTACAGCTCTTGTTTGCAAGGAGTATGAGGGAAGCAAGATCTATATTGCTTTTAATACCGCGGATGAAAGCGGAGAGCTTAGCGTACCCGCGGGACTTTCTGTGGTAGATGCGCTTACTTTGCACCCATGGGAAGGGGTAGAACTTAATGATGGCAAGCTTTCTCTTCCTGCCGGAGCCATCGTGGTCTTAAAATAGCAGGATCCCACAAAAACAAAACCGCATCGGATTTCAATATCCGGTGCGGTATTTTTCGCAATAATATCTATAAGCAGAAGCTTTCCTAAATAAAAGTCTTAAAAGAACTTAGAAAAGATCGTCTCCTGCTGAGGAGTGCTTGATAAGGAACTTAACCTGAAATCCCATCTCTTCGCTAAGGGCTGTGATTATGCTCTCGGCCTCCTCAATAACCGACTCATTTACGCATATGGTACACATAGTTTTGTTGCGAGAAAAGATTGAAGGTTTCTGCCACTTGATAAAGTATGAGATCCTGTGATTCAAAAGGGCCTTTTCGATAGCTGCCTTTGTTTCTTCGTCATGAACCTCACAGATTTCATATTCATTATTAACTTTTAACTGTGTATATAGTGTCTGCATGTGATAAATTTTACCACCGAGAGGCTAAAATTGGCAATAGCAACTTTCTCTTTTCATATAAAGAATTTTTTGGTAAAATAATACTATCTATGCGAGTTTATACCCAAAAAGGTTAAGACAACGGGGCGAAAAACATTCGCCTATTTAAATGTAAGCATAGTTGAGGCGTATTATGAATTATGGAAAAAGAGGAATAAAAAGTAAAAACAAAGAGCTGAATGCTGTTGGCCATAAGGTAAATAAAAAGGTCGCTCAGCTCATTTTGAAACTGATCTTAGGTGCCATGGCATTCGTTATCGTATGCGGCATCTCACTTGGCATCGGACTTTTCAAGAGTATCCTTGCCAACACTCCTGTGATCAACATCAGCAACATGATCGCTACAGGTCAGGCATCAATCGTTTACGATGCGGCAGGAAATGAGATCGATCAGTATGTCAGCATGAACTCTAACCGTATCGAGGTTGACTGGGACGAGATCAGTGATGACGCAAAGCTTGCCTTTGTTTGTGCAGAGGATGAGCGTTTCTATGAGCATAACGGAATCGACTTTAAGTCCATTGTTCGTGCAGGATATCAGTTCATCAAGTCCGGCGGTAAGGAGACTCAGGGTGCAAGTACCATTACCCAGCAGCTCCTTAAGAACACCATCTTCGTTGACTGGATGGAAGAGGGCGACAACAAGATCCGTAAGATCAAGCGTAAGATTCAGGAGCAGTACCTTGCTCTTGAGGTTACCAAGGTTACCACTAAGGATGAAGTCCTTTTGAGATATATGAACGCAGTTAACTGTGGTCAGAACACTCTCGGTATCGAGTCCGCATCCCAGAGATACTTCGGTAAATCCGCAATTGACCTTGACCTTTCAGAGGCTCTGGTAATCGCTATCGTTACCCAGAACCCTACGAAATATAATCCCATTACAAAGCCTGAGAAAAACGCCGAGAGACGTTTAAGAGTCCTTGACAGAATGCTTGAGATCGGTAAGATCGACCAGGCTACTTATGACGCAGTTAAGGCTGACAGCGAGGACGTATACAAGAGGATCGGATATCACAACACCCAGCTCCTTGAAACTGATGCAGGTATTTCTTCCTATTTCTCGGATTCAGTTTATGAGGCGGTAAGAGACGATCTTGTTGCAATGGGAACCGATAAGAAGGAAGCCGAGCGTATGCTCAACAGCGGCGGACTTCGTATTTATACCACCATGGATCCCGAGATCCAGAAGATCATGAACGAGGAGTTCCAGAACCCCGACAACTATTCAAGCGAGGTTCACTGGTATCTTAACTACGCTCTTACCATTACCGACAATGTTGGCGAACAGCACAACTTCAGTAAGGAAATGATGACCAAGTGGTTCAAGGAAGAACAGGGTCAGAGCAATTTCAACCTTATCTTTGCAGATCAGGAATCAGCTTACGCAGCAGCAGAGCAGTACAAGAATGCTATGTACGAAAAGCTCAGCGTAACCGAGACGGATAAAAACTGTCTTGAGTCCATTACTCTTACCGCTCAGCCCCAGGTTGCAATGGTAATCGAGGATCCCCACACCGGCTATGTTGTAGCCATGATGGGTGGACGTGGAGCGAAAGAAGGAAGACGTACTCTTAACAGAGCTACCGGAGCATTAAGATCTCCCGGATCAACCTTCAAGGTTCTCGGATCCTTTGCTCCTTCAATCGATGCAGGTCTTAAGACTCTTGCATCAACATACAACGACGCACCCTTCAACTACGACGGAGGACGTGCGGTTAAGAACTGGTACACCGGATACGGACAGTACGGAACTGTATGTTCAATCCGTACAGCGATCATCCAGTCCCTTAACATCATCGCAGTTAAGAACCTTACCGTAGTAGGACCTCAGCTTGGATACGATTACTGCGAGAAGCTTGGGTTCACGTCAATAACCGATGGTGAAGTCATTAACGGACAGATCTACTCAGACGTTAACCAGACTCTTTCACTCGGCGGACTTACCCACGGTGTATCACCTTACGAGCTCAACGCCGCTTACTGCGCACTTGCTAACGGCGGTGTTTACTGCAAGCCTAAGCTTTACACCAAGGTTACGGACGCTGACGGAAACATCATCATCGACAATACTCAGATCGAAGAGACCCGCGTATTTAAGGAAACCACCGCTTACCTTGTTACCGATGCCATGAGAGAAGTTATGACAAGAGGTACCGGTACAGCAGCTGCCTTCAGCGGAATGACACTTGCCGGAAAGACCGGAACATCCTCAAAGAACAAGGACTTCTGGTTTGTTGGATATTCACCTTATTACAGTGCCGCAACCTGGACCGGTTATGATAATGCCATCGAAATGAGTACCGCATCATCTAACCGTGAACAGGACATCTCAAAGAAGATGTGGAAAGCCATCATGAAGAGAGTTCATGAGAACCTTCCCAATGCATCATTTGAAATGCCCGAAGGAATCGTAAGAGCGAGAGTATGTAGCAAATCCGGACTTCTTGCCACGGATCTTTGTGAACAGTTTGGCTGTGCATATGAAGAAATGTTTGATAAGGACAATGTTCCCGAGGAGAGCTGTAATCTCCACTATTCAGGACTTGTTTGTGCATACTGCAACCGTATTGCTACACCCAATTGTCCTTTCGCTACAGAGAGAACAGTTGAACTTCCTCTTCCTGAGGCACCCGAACTTGTAGAAGGCTCCACTCAGATCATCGAGCAGGAAGACGGAACGGAGACCTATATCGATCCTATCTCTTCTGTATATTGCGTACACACTGACGAATTCTTTGCTAACCCGGATTACTACAATGTGATCCAGCAGCAACAGTGGGAGATGCAGGCGGCATATGAAGCAGCCCAGCAGGGTCAGTAAGCCTATGGATAATGAGGCGAGGATAGTCCTTTTGAAAGGTGGGACCGGAGAATATGAAGAAAAGAAGTCCCGCTTTATAGCAACGCTAAAGCCTGTGACCTCTGAAGAGGAGGCCACAGAGTTTATAGCATCCCTTAAGAAAAAATATTGGGATGCAAGACATAATTGCAGCGCATACATTATTGGAAAGCGCGGTGAACTTACAAGGTGCTCTGATGACGGAGAGCCTTCGGGAACCGCAGGGCGACCCATGCTGGAAGTGCTTACCGGCAGGGAAGTAACCAATATTTGTGCAGTGGTCACAAGATACTTCGGAGGGACCCTTTTGGGAACCGGAGGTCTTGTGAGAGCCTACACTCAGGCGGTAAAGGAAGCCCTTGATAATTCCGTTCTCGGAAAAGTATCCGAAGGGGTGGAATTGGAAGTTATTATCGACTATAATGATGCGGACAAGATCAGATATCTGCTTTCAAAGAAAGAACAGGAGATAGCTGATGCCGTATATGGCGCGGATGTTACTTTTAAGCTTAAGGTAAGGAAAAGCGACGCTGACGCCCTTGAAAATGAGATCACACAGACAACAGCCGGAAGGTGCCTTATAACCAAAGGTGATAGCTGTGAGATAATAGAAAGATTGTAAATTACTAAATTTGCTTATTCAGGCATTTATCCGAAAGGAGGTGGTTGCATGAAACGTAAAGAGAATAATGATTCATCGGTTCCCCGAAGTACTAATCGAAATGTTCTTCATTATACTGATGAGCATTTCGAGCCTTTTATGAATGCAACCAACTTAATCAAGGAGAAATGCTATGGAAGAACTTACCAGGGTTGAGGAGATCAAAGAGCTCCTCGATACCAAGCAGTACACCAAGCTGCGTCAGTTCCTTTCGGAACTTAACGTGGCTGATATAGCTGCGCTCATGGAAGAATTGGGGGAACAGGACCTTTTTAAGTGTTTTAGGATACTCCCCAAGGATCTGGCAGCAGATGTATTTTCATATTTCGATGTTGATAACCAGCATCTTATCATTACATCACTGTCCGATCGAGAAGCGGCCAACATTATCGATAATCTGATGGCCGATGATGCTGCGGACCTTTTGGAAGAAATGCCCGCCAACATAGTTAAAAAGCTTTTGGTAAATGCAAGTCCCGAGACAAGAAGAGATATCAATCACCTTCTTCGTTATCCCGAGGATTCAGCCGGAAGCATAATGACGGTCGAGTATGTCGACCTGAAAGAGACATCTACCGTAACAGAAGCGATCGAGAGGATCAAAAAGGTCGGTATCGATTCCGAAACCATCAACATCTGCTATGTCCTTGATATGCAGAGAAGATTGGTGGGAACTGTTGCTTTAAGATATTTGCTCCTTTCCGATGGAGATGATATAATCGGCGACATCATGCATGAGAATGTCATTTCCCTCACCACCCTGATGGATCAGGAGGAAGTTGCTCATCAGTTCCAGAAATACGACTTTACGGCCATGCCCGTCGTAGACAATGAGAACAGACTTGTCGGTATCATCACAGTCGATGACGTTGTGGATATTCTCCAGGAAGAGACCACGGAGGATATGGAAAAGATGGCGGCAATCGTCCCTACGGACAAGCCTTACATGAAGACTTCCGCCTTTGATACTTATAAGAAGAGGATCCCCTGGCTCCTTTTACTTATGGTATCAGCCACCTTTACAGGAGCGATCATTTCTTCATTTGAAGATGCACTTAAAGTGTATGGGGCGCTTATTGCATACATCCCCATGCTCATGGACACCGGCGGAAATGCTGGCGGACAGGCCAGCGTTACCATTATCCGTGGATTATCGCTTGGCGAAATTGAATACAGAGATATCCCGAAGGTCATTTGGAAAGAGATCAGGACCGCGCTTTTATGCGGTGGTTCACTTGCAATCGCAAACTTTGCAAAGCTGATGCTCTTTGACAGGGTAGGACTTTTGGTGGCACTCACGGTCTGCGTAACACTTCTTTTTGCAGTACTTGTGGCAATGCTTGTAGGATGCCTGCTCCCCATCGGCGCAAAGCGTATCGGCTTTGACCCTGCTGTAATGGCAAGCCCCTTCATCACCACCATCGTCGATGCATTGTCCCTGCTCCTCTATTTCCGCGCAGCGACATTGATCCTCGGCATAGCCTGATATAATTTGCATTCATTGCAATTTTATATAAAGAAACAATATAGGAAGATTCAAAATAGGAAGGTTTGAAAAATGAGGTATTTATTCGAAGCAGAACTCAACAAGAAAAACGGCGGCTTCGCTGTCAACGTTCCCTTCAACGTATGGGAAGTTGTAAAGCAGCGTGACGCATTCAACGCAGAACTCGTTATCGAGAACGAGATCGTTCCCTGCGAGCTCAACCCCATCGAGAAAGGCAGATACGAGCTTACTTTCGAAGCAGATGAGAAGCTTGATCTCAAAGAGAACACCGCATACGAGATGCTCCTTCACGTACACGGCTCACTTGCACCTATGGATGGAGAGAGCCCTTACAGCATCGAGAATCCCATCAGAAAGATCGACAGCATGAACATCCTTGTTCAGGACGGTGACGGTCTTTGCGGACAGACTTGCATAGCTATGCTCGCAGGCGTTAGCATCCAGGATGTATGCGATGTTATGAACTGCCGTGAGTGGCAGGCTACCATGGGTAAGCTTATTTCCGCACTTAACTACTACGGAATCGATCACTCAGACATCATCGTTTACTCTAACGAGAACGTACAGCTTCCCAAGTGTGCACTTATGATCGAAAAGCTCGGAAGATTCGGTCATTACCTTGTTGCATATGATGGAAAGTTCTACGATCCCAACAAGGGAGTTATGGATGAATATGACTTCTCCAAGCTCGTTGGTTACCTTGAGATCAAGTGCTGATAAACAGTCTTTATTTTAGGGAAAAAACAATTATAAAAAATGTATTAAACACGTATAAACCACTTTACTTTTTAAGTAGGGTGGTTTATATTATTTTTTAGTGATTAGCACTCAAAAGAAAAGAGTGCTAACAATAAAGGAGGCATACATCATGAAGTTAGTACCTTTAGGAGACAGAGTTGTTCTTAAGCAGCTCGTAGCTGAGGAGACCACCAAGTCAGGAATCGTTCTCCCCGGACAGAATAAAGAGAAACCCCAGCAGGCTGAAGTTATCGCAGTAGGCCCCGGCGGAATGGTAGACGGTAAAGAAGTAGCTATGCAGGTTAAGGTTGGAGACAAGGTTATCTTCTCCAAGTATTCCGGAACCGAAGTAAAGCTTGATAATGATGAAGAGTATATCATCGTAAAGCAGAATGATATTCTTGCAGTTGTACAGTAATTAACAAGGAGATGACCTAAAATGGCAAAAGAAATCAAGTACGGTGCAGAAGCACGTGCAGCATTAGAGGCAGGCGTTAACCAGCTTGCAGATACAGTAAGTGTTACACTTGGACCCAAAGGAAGAAACGTTGTTCTCGACAAGAGCTACGGCGCTCCCCTTATCACCAACGACGGTGTGACCATCGCTAAAGAGATCGAACTTAAAGACGGTTTCGAGAACATGGGAGCACAGCTTGTTAAAGAAGTTGCTACCAAGACCAACGATGTAGCAGGTGACGGTACCACAACCGCTACCGTTCTTGCACAGGCAATGATCAATGCAGGAATGAAGAACCTTGCAGCAGGAGCTAACCCCATTATCCTCAGAAAGGGTATGAAGAAGGCTACCGATTGTGCTGTTGAGGCTATCAAAGAGATGGCTAAGCCCGTTGACGGAAAGAAGCACATCGCTCGTGTTGCGGCTATCTCAGCAGGTGATGAAGAAGTCGGAAATCTTGTAGCAGACGCTATGGAGAAGGTTTCAGGTGACGGCGTTATCACCATCGAAGAGTCAAAGACCATGCAGACCGAGCTTGACCTTGTAGAAGGTATGCAGTTTGATCGTGGATATATTTCAGCTTATATGGCTACCGATATGGATAAGATGGAAGCTAATCTTGATGATCCCCTTATCCTTATTACAGACAAGAAGATTTCCAATATCCAGGAGATCCTTCCTCTTCTCGAGCAGATCGTTCAGTCAGGTAAGAAGCTTCTTATAATCGCTGAAGATGTTGAGGGCGAGGCTCTTACAACTCTTATCGTTAACAAGCTTCGCGGAACCTTCAATGTAGTTGCAGTTAAGGCTCCCGGATACGGAGACAGAAGAAAGGCTATGCTTGAAGATATCGCTATTCTTACCGGCGGTACCGTTATCAGTTCAGAGCTTGGACTTGAGCTTAAGGATGCTACCATGGATCAGCTTGGCCATGCTAAGTCAGTAAAGGTTAGAAAAGATGATACCGTTATCGTTGACGGTGAAGGCGACAAGGAAGCTATCGCAGCCCGTGTTGCACAGATCAAGAAGCAGATCGAAGAGACCACTTCAGACTTCGACAGAGAAAAGCTCCAGGAGCGCCTTGCAAAGCTCGCCGGCGGCGTAGCTGTTATCAGAGTAGGCGCTGCTACCGAGACTGAGATGAAGGAAGCTAAGCTTCGTCTTGAGGATGCTCTTGCTGCTACCAGAGCTGCTGTTGAAGAAGGTATCATCAGCGGTGGTGGAAGCGCATATATCCACGCATCTAAGAAGGTTGCAGTACTTGCTGATTCTCTTGAGGGAGATGAAAAGACAGGAGCACAGATCGTTCTCAAAGCTCTCGAGGCTCCTCTTACCAAGATCGCACAGAACGCAGGTCTTGAGGGAAGCGTTATCGTAAACAAGGTTCGTGAGTCAGAGCCCGGTGTTGGATTCGATGCTCTTAAGGAAGAGTACGTTAACATGGTAGAGGCAGGAATCCTTGATCCCGCTAAGGTTACCAGAAGCGCTCTTCAGAACGCTACTTCAGTTGCAAGCACACTTCTTACCACTGAGAGTGTTGTTTCAACCATCAAAGAGCCCGAACCTCCTATGCCCGCAGGCGGAGCACCCGGAATGGGCGGTATGTATTAAGCCAAATTATTCAGCGGCGACAGGAAACTGTCGCCGTTTTTTTATCCCTTTTTCCTTGAAGCATAACACCCCTTATGCTATACTGATTTTGCTCGCGACTACCTTGGGGGGATTAAGGGGTTTTATGGATTCGATTTTGTATTTTGATTACATAGCGTTACCGCTATATATAATTCTCATGGTCTCCTCTTTCGCCAGAGGTATGACAAAGGGACGTTCAAGCAGACTTTTCAACTGGATTCTTTTCATTTCCATCATTACCACAATTTGTGATATTGGTTTGGAAACTCTTGTCAGAGTTAAGCCTGTAACGGGTGGCAGATTGTTTTTTGCCACTGTATTTGCGTACGGTTATTTTCTGTTCCATAACATGACTGCGTTCATTTATTTCCTTTTTATTTATTCGATAACAAATACTTGGTACAAGCTGAGGAAAAAAGTGGTTCAGCTTATCATGTCGATTCCCTTTGCGATATTTGTCGTACTGTTATGCTTCAACCCCTTCCTGCACAATTGCTTTACCGTAACTGCTGTGGATGGATATCAGCGTGGAACAATGATGAATGGATTCTACGTTCTGGCATCTTTGTATGTGATCATCGGACTTACCCACCTCGTTTACTGTAAACGATTCCTTACCATCACTAAGTGGTTGGCACTGTTTTCAATGTATGTGTTTACCTATGCGGCTGTAATTTTCCAGTATTTCCACCAGCCCTATATGATAGAACTTGTTTCTTCGGCTATATCCTTCCTGCTTATCGAGCTGGTTGTTCAGAGGCCGGATGAGGTTCTGGATTCAGTTGTCGGACTTATGAGCTGGAATGCGTACCTTGATACTGTTCGCAAGATCATGATCACAAAACAACCGGTTCAGATCCTTGTTATCAAATTTACCAATGCGAAGGAAGTAAGAACCTATCTCGGAGAGGAAAGATACGTTAAGTATATTAAGCTTGTGGCAACCAAGACCCAGGCGCTGGCAGCGGCAGAGCATCTTCACATGGAACTCTTCTTTGAGCACCCCGGTTATTTCTATCTCATCATTGATGAACATGATTTTGACAGCCGGAAAGCAATTCCTATTCTTTCTTCCAACGTGGAGAAGTATACGGAAGATCTTAAGGGCACCGGAGCAAAGCTGGAGTACAAGGTATGCTCTATAAAGTATCCCGATGGGCTTGATGATTTCAGAGAGATCAAACATATCGGACATCACTTTTCAGAACTGATGCCCCATGATCAGGTATTTATTGATGCGGCTGAAATATGCCACACAAAGGAATTCCAGATCATCAACAATATGAACGACATTCTCAAGAGAGCAATTGAGGGTGAAAAGTTTGAAGTATACTACCAGCCTATTTACTCCATCTGGGATCATAAGTTTATTTCCGCCGAAGCACTTTTAAGGCTTGAAGATGACAGATTCGGCCAGATCTCACCGGCTGAGTTCATTCCCGAGGCGGAAAGACGCGGACTTATACTACCCATTGGTGATTTTGTTCTTGAACAGGTTCATAAATTTGCTTCAGAGAACGAGATTGAAAAGCTTGGTCTTTCCTATATTGAGATCAACCTTTCCGTGGCACAGTGCCTTGAGAAGGAACTTCCGAACAAGATCGGAGCATTGAGAGATAAATATAACGTAGGCCCCGAGTCCGTTAACCTTGAGATCACCGAGACTTCCTATGAGAACATCGGCAGGGTAATGGATGAAAACCTCAAGATCCTTTCAGAGCAGGGCTACAGCTTCTCACTTGATGACTACGGTGTGGGATATTCAAATATTCAGCGAGTTTCAAAGCTGCCTCTTAAGATCGTAAAGATTGACAAGAGCCTTGTTGATAACATGGGAACAACTTCCGGACGTTCAATTATGAACAATACCGTTCGTATGATGAAGGACATCAATAAGGAACTTGTTATCGAAGGTGTTGAGACTAAAGAAGATTTTGAAGCCTTAAGAAACATGGGATGCGATTTTATCCAGGGCTTCTACTTCTCAAAACCTCTTCCCGCAAAGCAGTTTGTTGAGTTCCTGAAGGAGCACAATAAGCAGGATAATGAAGTCTCTGAAGAAGCATGGAACTAAAAAGCTAAGATAATAAAACAAGAGCTTGGATCAGAAAAATCCAAGCTCTTTTAATGCATTCGCAATGCCGTCTTCGCTGGCCTTAGTGGTCACGTGGGCGGCGTTTTTGATTATATCTTCAGACTCTGCATTTCCCATGGCAACGCTGTGCTTAACATAGGAGAGCATTGTCTCGTCGTTGTTACTGTCTCCGAAGGCATAGGCGCTTTCGAGGGGAAGATTATAGTGATCAAGGACCTTCTGAATGCCCGTGGCCTTGCTGTAACCGATGGGTACAAATTCCCTGAAGGTTCCGCCTCTGTCAATGCACTCGAAATATTGATCTGTGTATTCCCTAATCTTTGCAAGCTGATCCTCGGTTTGGTACCAGATAACGAACTTATCGCAGGTAAAATTAGGATCATCGATATTCATTGCAATATCGTATCCACGCTCAAGAAACCTTTCAGCCTGTCTCTTTGCGGCGGGATGCTTTATAGAAAGGGTACGATCAAAGGTAACGTAATATCTGCACTCGTAAAGGGTATCAACGTCAATCTCTCTTGAAAGCTTGATGATATCGTGGATCCTTTCAGCGGGCTGGGATACATAAAGGAGAGTTTCGTCTCCGATAACGATATGGGTTCCGCAACCGTTTACAAATCCATCAAAGCCAACCTCACGAAATCTTTGTTCCACATTTTGAAAGCAGCGTCCCGTGTTAAGGAACATGAGATTGCCGGCGGCTCTTGCTTTTCGAATGGCCTTCTTGGCGCTATCGGGAACGGACCCGTCTATTTCAGATGTAAGAGTCCCGTCTATATCAAAAAATGCTATCTTCATTTATTCACCAATCAAAATTGATCAAATTATAACAGGCAAAAAGTCTTAGTTAAAGCAACACTGATATCTTAACAGATAGCATAAATACTGCATAAGAGACATATTTACTAATTTTTTTTATTTTCCTGTTGACAGTCCTAAACAAAAGTGTTACATTTACTACGACAGATGAAGTACGACAGCCGTAGCAACGAGTGACGAAGTAACGACAGTCGTAGGAACGTCAGATAAAGTATCGAAAAGTAAGGATAACAAAACAGTTTTGCAAAGGAGAACAGGTTATGACTGAGATCAGCAGCGATGTTATCCGCGGATATAACGATACAATGATCCTTTACCTTTTGCTGAAGGAGCCTTCATACGGATACGAGATATCCAAACAGATCAAAGGACTTTCCGACAGCAAGTACATCATTAAGGAGACCACATTGTATTCGGCATTTTCCCGGATGGAGAAAAACGGATATGTAGAGTCCTTCAGCAGCGAGGCTGAAGACACCGGAAAGAAGAGAACCTATTACCGCATTACAGATGCAGGAAGAAAGTACTACAGCGAAAAATGCGAGGAATGGGAACTGACTAAAGAAGTCATTGAGAGGTTTATAGAGGAGAAATATAATGGAAACTATTAAAAATTATCTGGATACGATGTTTGCCAATCTTCCAAACACGCCCGCTGTTGTAAAGGCGAAGGATGAACTTTGGCAGATGATGGAAGATAAATATACAGAGCTCATAAGCGAAGGAAGAACCGAGAACGATGCGGTTGGAACCGTTATCTCAGAGTTCGGAAACTTAAACGATCTTGCAGAAGCTCTTGGTCTTGAAGATATCGTTATCAGCGAGAACAGAGAAAACAAAGCAAACGAAAGCGAAGTAATTAATCAGCCCGGATTTGATTCAGAATCATCAAATACTTTCAACTCGACAGTTAATACTCCGGATCTTATCACTGCTTCAGAGGCAGAGGAGATGCTTAAAGAAAGATCACTCTCTTCTAACAGGATCAGCCTTGGAATCGCTCTTTGCATCATGAGCATATCGATGCAGATCCTTGGAGGAATCGTATTTAACGGCGCTTTTGAGTTTGTCGGATTCATTCTCTTTATCGGAATGATCGCAGGCGGTATTTTGATGATCATCTTCGGAGCCCTTGAAGAGAAGAGCTGGAAAAAGCTTAGCGAAGGTAACTACACCTTGAGCATGGATGCAACAAAATACGTTGCCGAGGAAAGATCCCTTTACTCAAGAAATCACAACCTTCTTCTTACAGGCGGAATCCTACTTTGTGTTCTCTGCTGGATCCCTACAATGATCTTTTCAGAGATCCTTCCCAAGTACGAGGATGCTTCAGCCATCGGACTTTTCATCACAGCCGGACTTGGTGTGTTCCTTATCGTATATAGTTCGCTGCGTATGAATGGTTACGACAAGCTTCTTAAGTTAAACGGCGAGGGAACCCTTAAGGCTGCATACGAGCCTGAGAATGACAAGAATGTAAGATATATCAGCCCTGTTGCAGATTTCTTCATGAGTGTTTACTGGCCCACCCTCACATGCCTTTACCTCATCTTAAGTTTCCTGACTTTCCACTGGGAAGCAACATGGGCCATCTGGCCTGTTGCCGGAATCCTGTACGGACCTTTGAAAAAGGCTCTTCGAGAAAAAAAGCAGTAAGAGAAATAGGAAGAGAAAAAGATATAGTCTGATTTACATCAGATAAAGGAGAAAGAAAATGAAAGCATTAAAAAGCATTTATATAATTGTAATATTCGCGCTCACCGCAATTATCATCGGAGCGGTACTGTGGTTTAAATTCCATAACTTTGACATAGCAAGAGCATTTAATTCCGTAACCACCGGAGAAGGCATAACTGTAGAGAAGAACGTTGACAGTTTTAAGGACATTCAGATCGATGCAAGCATCATGTCTTTTGATATCGCTGAGGGCGAAGGATATAAGGTTGTATATACTTATCCCGAGGAATTAACACCTGAATTTGAGGTGGACGATGATACTCTTAAGGTAAGAGTAAGAGAAACAAACAAGATAACCATTGGTGGTAAAGTTAACTCCGACAATTTTAAGTTTACAGTTTTTGTTCCTGCAGGAACAAGCCTTGGAGAGGTCAAGGTGGATGTAGATGCAGGAGATATCGATCTTCGTGACAAGACTTTTGAAAAGTTGACCGTTGACGGAGATGCCGCAAATATCGAGTTAAGAAACATCAATTGCGAAAAGACCGAGCTTGAGGCAGATGCCGGAAACATCGAAGTAAGAGAGTCTAAGGTTGGAAATACCTCTATCAAGACTTCTGCAGGAAATGTAGAGATCAGAGGTACCGAAGCCCTTGAAATGGATATCGTTACCGATATGGGCCAGATCAAACTTGTTGACAGCGCTTTTGACAAAGGCGAGTTTGAGTCTTCCATGGGCAACGTTGAGATCGAAGGAACCTTCAATAAACTTTCTGCAGACTGCTCTCTAGGAAGAGTAGCGGTAGAGAGCAAAAACGCGGATGCAAAGATCGATATCGAAGTAGATCTCGGTGCTATCAGCGTTAACGGCAAAAACATTAAAGGAAAGTCTTATAAACAGTGACTTTTTTGAAGATATTTTCAAAAAAATGTTGACTTTCAGCGCTTTTGCGCGTATCATAACTTATGTAAATTAATTATGGTAACTATTGAGAGTGGCTTGCGAGCCACTCTTTTTTAGCGCAGAAGCCAAAAGCACGTATTTCTGAAAGTGAGGAAAGATGAGTAAGGCAAGTGATTACGAATCAAAAACCGAAGAACTCCTGAAGCCCATTGCAGAGCAGTTCGGAGTTAAGATCTACGATGTCGAGTATGTCAAAGAAGGAAGCGACTTTTACCTTCGCTCATATATCGACAAGGAAGGCGGAGTCAACATCGAGGACTGCGAGAATGTAAGCAGAGCCCTTTCCGATGTGCTTGATAAGGAAGACTTCATCGATGAAGCTTACGTCATGGAAGTTTCAAGCCCCGGCCTCGGACGTACCCTTAAAAAAGACCGTCACCTTGAGTATTCTCTCGGTGAAGAGGTGGAGATCAAACTCTACAAGCCCCAGGACGGCACCAAGGATTTCGAAGGAATTCTGAAATCGTTTGATAAGGATGAAATAGTTGTCACCATTGGTGAAACAGATAAATCATTTATCCGTAAGGATATTGCAATAATAAGACTTAAATTAGACTTCTAAAAAACTGAATATATATTTATGGAGGACAAAAGAAAAAATTATGAACAACGAACTGATGGAAGCACTTAACTTGCTTGAGAGAGAAAAAGGCATTAGCCGCGAAGTACTTCTCGACGCTATCGAGAATTCCCTCATGCAGGCATGCGAGAAGAACTTTGGTTCCAATGAAAACGTTAAGGTAGAGATCGACCGCGAGACTTGCGATTATCTTGTTTATGCCGAGAAGGAAGTAGTTGAGAACGAGTCAGATGTTGAGAATAAAGCACTTCAGATCAGCCTTGCAGATGCAAAGAAGATCTCTAAGAAGGCAAAGGTTGGCGACGTTATCAACTGTGAGATCAAGTCCAAGGAGTTCGGACGTATCGCAGCTCAGAACGCTAAGCAGGTTATCGTACAGAAGATCAGAGAAGAAGAGAGAAACGTTATCTTCAATCAGTACTTTGAGAAGGAAAAGAACGTTGTTACCGGTATCGTACAGAGAATCATCGGCAAGAATGTATCTCTTAACCTTGGAAAGGCAGACGCTATCCTTGCTGAGGGCGAGATGGCAGAAGGCGAGACCTTCCGCATCGGTCAGAGAGTAAAGGTTTATGTTCTTGACGTTAAGAGCTCAACCAAGGGACCCCGCATCAATGTTAGCCGCACTCATCCGGAACTCGTTAAGAGACTCTTTGAAGAGGAAGTTACCGAGATCGCAGACGGCACCGTTGAGATCAAGAGCATCGCTCGTGAGGCAGGAAGCCGTACCAAGATCGCTGTATGGAGCAACAATGAGAACGTTGATCCCGTTGGTGCTTGCGTAGGTATGAACGGTACCAGAGTTAATTCAATCGTAGATGAGCTCGGTGGAGAGAAGATCGACATCGTTAACTGGGATGAGGATCCCGGAAGACTTGTGCAGAATGCACTTTCTCCCGCTACCGTAGTAGCAGTATTTGCAGATCCCGACGAGAAGTCAGCTAAGGTCGTTGTTCCCGACGATCAGCTTTCACTTGCAATCGGTAAGGAAGGTCAGAACGCAAGACTTGCTGCAAAGCTTACAAATTACAAGATCGATATCAAGTCAGAGTCACAGGCTCAGGATGCTCCCGGATTCCGTTATGAGGATTACCTCTATGATGAGGACGAGGAGTATGATGAGGAATATACCGAGGAAGGCTCCGAGGAATAATAAAGTAAGAGGATTTAAATGGCAAAAACTATTCCTACCAGACAGTGCATAGGCTGTGGTGAGAAAAAAGAGAAAACTGAATTGATCCGCATCGTTAGGGTTTCGGAAGGTGATTACGAGATCGACCTTACCGGAAGAAAGAACGGCAGAGGTGCATACCTTTGCAAGAATCCCGAATGTCTTGAAAAAGCGTTCAGGAAAAAAGGACTGGAAAGGTCCTTTAAAGAAGCTGTTCCCGCCGAGACGATGGAGAAACTGAAAGGGGAGCTGATAAATGGATAATGTATCAAAAGCCCTCTCCTTGATGGGTCTGGCAGTAAGAGGAAGAAATCTTACAAGCGGCGAAGATCAGGTCCTTGATGCAATAAGAAGCGGGAAAGCGTTTCTGGTAGTGGTTGCGAAGGATGCTTCCGACAATACCAAAAAGCTTTTCAACGACAAGTGTACTTACTATGAAGTCCCGATAAGAACCTGGGGAACCAGAGAGCAGCTGGGACATGCGATAGGCAAGGAAATGCGAGCTTCAGTAGCGATCACCGAAAAGGGATTTGCCGAGAAACTTGTTACTTTAATGGAAGAATGATCGAAAGGACGTTAAAATATGGCAAAAATCAGAATATATGATTTATCAAAAGAACTCGGAGTTGAGAACAAGGATGTCCTTGCAGTAGCTATGGAAAAAGGCTTTAATGCAACAAGCGCATCCAGCGGTCTTGACGAGAGTCAGGCAGATGAGATCAGAAAAGCTCTTGCCAAGGGAGAAAAGAAAAGTGCTCCCAAGGCAGAGGATAAAAAGGAAGTTAAGCCTGAAGTAAAGTCTGAAGCTAAGCCTGCAGAGAAAGCAAAAACTCCCGAAGCAGCTAAGCCCGCACAGCAGAACAACAATCAGGCAGAACAGCCCAAGAAAAAGAGGATCAGTATCGTCCTCAACGACAAGGCTCGTCCCGGAAGCGGAAACAACAACAGACAGGGCGGACAGGGCTATAACAACGGCGGAAACCGTAACAACCAGAACCAGGGCGGTTATGGAAATAACAACAATCGTCCCACACAGCCTGTAGGAAGGATCAAGCCCCTTACTCCTCCTTCACCTACTCCCAGTGTACAGATGGTATCTGAGAACAAGACTGTTTCCAAGAAGCCCGAAGAGAAGGTTGTTCAGAACAAGGAAGTAACCACACCCAAGACTCAGGCTCCCGTTAGGGAAGAGGCTCAGCAGGCAGCTCCCGTAAGAGAACAGTCTCAGCAGAACCAGTCAGCCGGAAGAATGAGAGAGGGTAACGGAAACGCAGGCGCTGCCAGAGGAGATCGTCAGAATTTCCAGGGACGTCCTCAGGGCAACCAGTTCCAGAACAGAGGAGGTGCTCCAAATGGCAAGAACAAGGCAGAAGGTCAAAGGTTTGGCAGGCAAGGGCAAGAAGGCGCTCCGAGGGATAACAGGGGCGGCAATGGCAGTGCAGGTCCTGGCCGTGGCTTTAATAATAATAGTCGAGATGGCAGATCTAATGAAAGACAGGGAGCTGGATTTGGAGAAGCTAGGAATCAAAAGAACTTCGGGGGCGGCGCACCTGCTCCGGAAGCTGGGGATAAAAACAGAAACGGCAGAAGAGACAAAGGAAAAGACCGTGACAGAAGAAAGGATATAGCATACGAGGAGGAGACCGAGTTCAAGCGCGCAGGCAGATTCATCAAGCCTGAGAAGAAGCCTGAAGTTCAGGAAGAAGTTATCAAGGTCATCACCCTTCCCGATACTATCACCATCAAGGATCTTGCAGAAAAGATGAAACAGCGTCCCGCTGATATCATCAAGAAGCTCTTCCTTGCAGGTAAGATGTGCACTCTTAACGATGAGCTTTCATTCGAGGATGCAGAGACCATCGCCATGGAGTACGAGATCCTTTGCGAGCATGAAGTTAAAGTAGACATTATCGAAGAGCTCCTTAAGGAAGATGAGGAAGATGCTTCCAAACTTCAGGAGAGACCTCCCGTTGTCTGCGTAATGGGTCACGTTGACCATGGTAAGACTTCACTTCTTGATGCGATTAGAAAGACAAAGGTTACCGATCGCGAGGCCGGCGGTATTACCCAGGCTATCGGTGCTTATACCGTAAACGTACAGGGAAGAACCATTACTTTCCTTGATACTCCCGGACACGAAGCATTCACCGCAATGCGTATGCGTGGTGCTAACTCAACCGATATCGCTATCCTTGTAGTTGCTGCAGACGACGGTGTTATGCCACAGACTGTAGAAGCTATTAACCATGCAAAGGCAGCAGGCGTAGAGATCATCGTTGCAGTAAACAAGATCGATAAGCCTTCAGCAAATATTGACAGAGTTAAGCAGGAACTTTCAGAGTATGAGCTTATCTCAGAGGATTGGGGCGGAAGCACTGTATTCGCTCCCGTATCAGCAAAGACCGGCGAAGGAATCGAGAACCTTCTCGATATGATCCTTCTTACCGCAGACGTTCTTGAACTCAAGGCTAACCCCGACAGAACCGCAAGAGGTCTTGTTATCGAGGCAGAGCTTGACAAGGGACGCGGACCCGTTGCAACCGTACTTGTTCAGAAGGGAACTCTCCATGTAGGAGACTTCATTTCAGCAGGTGCTGCATACGGTAAGGTACGTGCTATGATCGACGACAAGGGACGCAGAGTTAAGGAAGCTACTCCTTCTACTCCTGTAGAGATCCTTGGTCTTTCTGCTGTACCTGAAGCAGGTGAAGTATTCATCGCTCACGAGAATGATAAGTCAGCAAGACAGTTTGCAGAGACCTATCAGGCTGAAAATAAAGCTAAGAAACTTGAGGAGATCAAGGGCCGCATGAGCCTTGAAGATCTGTTCTCCAAGATCAAGGAGGGCAACCTCAAAGAGCTTAACATCATCGTTAAGGCTGACGTACAGGGTTCGGTTGAAGCAGTTAAAGAATCACTTACCAAGCTTTCCAACGAGGAAGTTGTTGTTAAATGTATCCACGGCGGCGTAGGTGCGATCAATGAGTCTGACGTATCACTTGCAAGTGCGTCAAACGCTATCATCATCGGATTCAACGTACGTCCCGATGCTACTGCAAAGCAGACTGCAGAAGAAGAGAATGTAGACCTTAGACTTTACGATGTCATCTACAAGGCAATTGAAGATATCGAGCTTGCTATGAAGGGTATGCTTGATCCCGTATTCGAGGAGAAGGTTATCGGTCATGCAGAGATCCGTCAGATCTTCAAGGCATCCGCTATCGGAAACATCTCAGGTTCTTATGTACTTGACGGTGAGATCCAGAGAGGATGTAAAGTTCGTATTACCCGTGAAGGTGAGCAGATCTTTGAAGGTGATCTTGCTTCCCTCAAGAGATTTAAGGATGATGTCAAAGAGGTTAAGGCCGGATTTGAGTGCGGTCTCGTATTTGACGGCTTCGACAAGGTACAGGAATTTGACCAGGTAGAAGCTTACATTATGGTAGAGGTACCCAGGTAATATGCGTAAAAACAGTATTAAAAATACCCGTGTTAACGGGGAGGTCCAGAAGGAACTCTCCGTTATCATCAGGGACGAGATAAAGGATCCCCGCATTAGTCCATGGACCAGCGTGGTTGATGTACAGGTTGCTCCGGACCTTAAGACTTGTAAGGTCTGGATTTCGGTCCTTGGCAGTGAAGAGGAACGTGTTAATACAGGAAAAGGTCTCAAGAGTGCTGCTCCCTACATCAGAAGAGAGCTTGCTCACAGACTCAACCTGCGTAATACTCCCGAGATCAACTTCGTTATGGATCAGTCCATCGAGTATGGTGTTTCCATGACTCACAAGATCGACGAAGTTATCGCCAAGGATGAGGATGCTGCAAGGGATCGCGGAGATTTCGAGGAACAGGATTTTGAGGGGTCAGATGGATCAGAAGAATAGTTTTGACATTTTAAAAGAATGCGAAGGAGCCAAGAAGATCGGCATCAGCGGACATATTCGTCCCGACGGAGATGCGGTCAGCTCCTGTCTTGCACTCCGCAGATATCTTATGAACAATATGCCCGAGGCGAAGGTTGTGGTCAACTTAGAGTACCCGCCTTCAATCTTTAACGACCTTTGGGGATATGATGATATTGTTCAGGAATTTCCGGAGGATGAGGAGCCTTATGATGTGTACTTTGCCCTTGACTGTAATTATGACAGACTGGGTGAAGCACAGAAGTATTTCGATAAGGCCAAGAAGACCATTAATATCGATCACCACATGACCAATACCGGTTGCGCAGATGTTAATGTTGTTGAACCCGAAGTGAGTGCGACAGCAGAAGTCCTTTGCAAATATATGGATAAAGAAAAGCTTGATGTTGAGATCGCTAAAGCTCTCTATGCCGGAATGGTTACGGATACCGGAGTTTTCCAGTATTCCTGTACATCACCCGACACCATGAGAAGAGCAGCGGATCTTATTGCTTTCGGTTTTGATTTTTCAAAACTCATCAAGCGCGTTTTCTTTGAAAAGACCTATCTCCAGTCCCAGATCATGGGAAGATGCATGATGGAAAGCGTTCGTTTTATGGACGAAAGATGCATCGTCAGCCTTGTGGATCTTAAGACTGCCGAGTTCTACGGTGTTAAGCCAAAGGATTACGAAGGAATCGTAAGCCAGCTTAACAATATCCGTGGTGTTGACGTTGCTATTTTCATGTACCAGACAGCAGCTCAGGAGTTTAAGGTTTCTCTTAGATCCTCCGAGAAGGTCAATGTTGCAAAGATCGCCCAGCAGTTTGGGGGTGGCGGACACGAAAGAGCCGCAGGCCTTACCATGAATGGAACATTCCATGACTGCGTTAACAATCTTAGCGATAAGATCGCAGAGCAGCTTGGGGATTAATTTAGACAATATAAAAGCCGGTGAGTATCCAATGGATATTCATCGACTTTTTTGTTTGGTTGAAGTTGTATTTGAAGTTTCGAATTCTATTAGTATCTCGCGATATCTAACTGTAATTGTTTTTTCAGATCTTCCAGTGAATCAAATTTCTGTTCAGGTCTGCGAAAGGCTTCCATTGTAACCATTGCTTCTTTGCCGTAAAGATCGCCGTCAAAATCATAGAGATAGGTTTCAACACTGGGACGAACCTCACCGCCAACGGTGGGCTTGCATCCAACATTACTGATGGATCTGTATTCCTTGCCTTCAACGGTGGTATGGCCTGCATATACACCAAAAGGAGGAAGGAGCTTGTTCTCATCGGGATAAATGTTAATAGTGGGGAAGCCTAAGGTGTGACCGATGTGATTTCCTTTGACTACATCTCCCAAGATGAAATAAGGGCATCCCAAAAGCTGAGCGGCGATTCCCATTTCACCTTTTTCAACATATTCGCGAACAAGAGAAGAACTGATTTCGACCCCATCGGGAGTACATACTTTATCAACAAGCCTGTATTCATATCCTCCTTTTTCAGACATAGCCTTTAAGAGTGCGGGGTTACCTTCTCCGCGGCTTCCGAAGGAAAGGTCGGTACCGGCTGCGATAAAGCGCATATTCATCTGACTGACAAGGTAATCGAGGATAAAGGTATTGGGAGGGGTGGCAGCGGTATATTCATTCATAGGGAACTCCACTAAAAAGTCCACACCGATCCTTTCAAAGAGCATGTGCTTTTCCCGATTGGTGGTAAGGACTCTTGAGTCACCGCCAAAAAGTGCAGCAGGAGGCTTATCAAAGGTGAACACGCATGCCGCAAGCCCTTTTGATTTCCACTCGATGATCTCGTCAAGAAGCCTTCTGTGACCTAAGTGGACTCCGTCGAATTTACCGATGGCTACCGCCGTATCTTTTTCTATATAAAAATCCAATGTATCTGCTATTATTTCCATGCTGTCTATTCTACTACAAAATAAGGCTTGGGGACAGCCCCAAGCCCATATTTTTATGTGTTTTTGGATGTATCATCCGTGGTACTGTTTATTATTTGAGACTTACCACGGATTCCTTTTTTGCACCAAGATCTTCGGCTCTTTTTTCAAGAGCGCGTCTGTCAATCTTTCCCGAGGGCAGGAGAGGAAGCTCATCTATTATCTCAATCTTATCAGGTACAAGGTATCTCGGAAGATCGGATAAAACAAAGCTTTTTACTTCTTTTTTTACGCCGGAAGCGGAATTACCTGCGGCCGGTTCTACAAAAAGAATGATAGCCTTTATAACTTTGGTGTCCCCATCATTAATGGATACAGCAATAGCTCTCTCTACGCAGGGCAGCTTTGAGACTGCTTCATCAATGGTTGGAAGATAGATCTTGGTTCCGCTGACAGAGACAAGCATGTTTTTGATCCTGTCTTTGACATAGAGATAACCTCGCAGGTCAATGTAACCGATGTCACCTGAGTGAGCCCAAACTTTATTGTCTTCATGGACACGAAGAAACTTATCTGTTTCTTCTTTGTTGTTTAAATAACCAAGGGTTCTGCAAGGTGAATTGATACAGATTTCGCCTTCCTCTCCGGGATTCATTTCTTTACCGGTTTCGGGATCGGTTATTTTAATCTTAATGGGAGGGAAGGGTTTTCCCACATTTCCGTAAAGGTCGTCCTCCGGCTGCTGAACAGAGATGACTGTAAGCTCAGTCATGCCGTATGCCTGAAGGATCTTGGTGGTACATCCTCTCTTTTCAAGGAGGTTATTAATATTTTTGATCTTTTCGGGATCACATTTTTCACCGCTGCAAAGAGCAAATTTTAGGAAGGAGAGATCACCCTCCAAAAACTTTTCGGACCTTATGATCCTTTCCCAGTGTCCGAGAGAACTGAAGAACACATTGGGACGGACCTTCATAAAGATATCCGGGATCTTCCTAAGGTCGTAGATCATATGAACATGGATCTTCATGCTATAATAGAGGGGAGTGTGGATTGAGCCTGCAAATCCGAAGCAAACAAAAAGCGGAAGGTATGCAAGGATGGAGCCACACTCGGGGCTTCGAAGATCAAAGTAATATTCATTTAACAAAACATTTAAGTTTAGATTCTTTGCGGTATGACGGACATATTTCTTTTCACCGGTGGTACCGCTGGTGGTAAAGATGATCTCGCCGTCACTGCCCGCCGGAACGATCTTTTCATCATCGGGGATCCCGGGAGTGTTCTCAAAGTGCTTCCACATAAAGGCCTTGGGAAGGACAAGAGAAGTAAACATATAAGGATTTCCTGTAAAGAAACTGGAAAACTTTCTGAAAAACAAAGCGGGATAACCCAGGCTCTGGATAATAGGAACTACAAAGAGCTTACGAAGACACTCTGCCTTACAGATCACGGAAAGACGGGCGGAGATAATGTCTGTCATGAAAGCGTATTTTGCATCGGTCTCTTCAATCACGCGTCTCATTTCTCCGGGTGAAAGACGGATATCAGCCATTACCGGGACAAGGCCGATATAGTTGCAGGCATAAACAAGGCAGACGGCTTCCGGTGAAGACAGAAGACTTATCACCACGCGGTCACCTTTTTTCAGCTCTTTATCCGCAAGGAGGATCCTGGAGATCTTATCTACCTTTTCTTTGAAAAATCCGTAGCTGAAATTTTTTCCAAAAAAAGAAAAGACGGTGTCTTGATCTTTGTACTGTGCGCCGCTCTTAACAAAATCAAAAAGGTTCATGTTGGCGGCAGCATTTATTGTATTTATATCCAAGTTTTTGTTTCCCATAGGAACTATTATATTGGATGTTGGAGAATTTCAAAATGTTTTTTTAAGATTTGGAAGAGAATTCGTTAATATGATATAATTTTATTCAATAAAACTAAAAGAGTGGTATTTGAAATGAAAGTACTAAAGAGAATAACTGCGGGACTTTTGATCGCAGCAAGCGCACTTGTTATGGTGGGCTGTGATTCAGGAAAGGAACCGGATGCAGTTCAAGTAATCATTGATTCAACTAAGGTTGAAAGCAAAGACTTAGATGCACTTGTTTCAGTGATTCAGAACAGAGCTTGGGTTTATGATTATAGAGCTGACGTAAATCTTATCTATGACGGGAAGCAGATAGAGGTAGTTTTTTCTGATTTAACTATTGGTGAAGAAGTTGCAGAGAAACTAATAAAGAAGCCTAATCTGGAATTCCGTATGGAGTCTGATCAGTCCCTTATTTTGACTGACAAAAATGTTGTATCTGTTCAAAGCATTATGTACAACAACGGAGTTTATAATGATTATGCAGTTTCATTAGCTTTTGACGAAGAGGGCACCAAAAAGTTCGCTGAGTCAACTGCGAAAGCTGTTGAAAGCAGAGAGGCAATTGAGATTTACTTTGACGGTGAACTAATAAGTGCTCCAAGAGTCGCAGATACTGTAACCAACGGCACAACTGTTATAAACGGGCTTGCTTCTATGGAAGATGCCGACAGCCTTGCAGCAAAAATCAAAAGCTGTAACCTATTTGACAATCTCAAAGTTGTGGACTGTTCAAAGATTAGAACCAATCCCTTTAGGGAAATGGTGGAGAGAAGATAGTCTACCGAACAAAAGCATATGTTGATCAATGAAAAGAACTGCGGAGACGCAGTTCTTTTTTTGTGCAGATATATAAGAGAAAACTATACCAGACAATAAATTCATAGTATTAGACGATAACTCGAGGCTGTGTTAATCTTCAAGCATAAACAATATAACAATGTTATCGGACTAAGTAAGGCACACAATGGATTAACCATTGGATAAAATAGCGGAGAAAAAACTATGAGAGAAATTCTTGCATTCGGAGATTCAAATACCTGGGGCCTTGTACCTGGAAAAGATTTAAAGAACAGATATCCAAGAAACAAAAGATGGACAGGAATCCTTGAAGACAAGCTTAAAGAAACAAGAATAGCTGAGGAAGGTCTTTGCGGAAGAACAACGGTTTTTGAAGATGAACTAAGACCGGGGCGCAGAGGTGTTGAACTTCTCCCTGTTCTTCTTGAAAGCCATCATCCCGTAGACGGTGCAATACTTATGCTTGGCACCAATGACTGCAAAACCTATTATCATGCGTCAGCATACACCATAGGAAAAGGCATAGAACTTTGCCTCAATGAACTTGAGAAGTTTATTGCCCCGGAAAACATCCTTCTGGTTTCGCCCATCCTTCTGGGAGATGAAGTATGGACTCCGGAAAAGGACCCCGAGTTTGATAAAAACTCCGTTAATGTCTGTAAAGGCTTAAAAGAAGTTTATAAAAAGATAGCAGAGAAACGAGGAGTAAAATTCCTTGCAGCATCTGATTTTGTCGAAGCTAGTAGTGTGGATGATGAGCATCTAAACGAAGAGGGGCACAGGAAACTGGCGGATGCAATATATGAAGCTATTGCATAAAAGTGGCGCTATAGACGTTGGTTATAGCAAGCAATAGAGCGCTAGTATTAGACGATGATAAGAACTGATGTTAATCTGTTAACAACTTGAAAACAGCAAAAAAGGAATCGGTAAATACGAATGAAACACTACAATAAAAGCTCCGGAGGAATTCCATATTGTTTACCTTAGCGGACAACAAAGTAAAGGCACAACAAACTAACAAACATTAGGTATTAAGGAGAAACAATATGTCTAAAGAAATTAATTACACAATTTGCCCCGTAGCTAACGCATCATACATTGCAGCGAACACCAATTTCTTAAAGGATGAGCTGGATAAAATCGGATACACTCCTATCAAACTCCAGACATTGGAGAAGGAGCACTGGAAAGAACATTTTACTTACGAGAACGACAGACTTTTCCGCGAAGGTGGAAACACTCCTCCGACTTGGGCGAAGTCAAACGGTGCTGAACCGGTTCTTATCGGAATAAATCTTATCCCCGGTGAGCAGGCAATCCTCGTAAGAGCAGATTCTGATATTGAAAAGGTATCAGATCTTAAGGGAAGAAAGATTGGAATTCCCGACAGAGTAAACGCAACTATCGATCATCAGAAGACTTCAACCATCGAAGGATTTGAAAATGCACTTAAGTCAGCTGGTCTGAAGAATGATGATGTTGAATGGGTTTACTTGGTTGATGAAACTCCCGATTACCCTTCACAAACTCCCAACTGGACATTTAAAACCGGACTTGATTTTACAGCACTCGATGAAGGAAAGGTTGATGCAGTATTCATTAAGCTTTCAGCATCAGAGAGAGTTCTTGATTCCGGCAAATATCGCAGAATCCTTAACATCGTAACTGACCAGAACGATGTGGATCCCGTAAACAACGAGTATCCCAATGTATTTACTGTAAGCAGAAAGCTGGCTGAAGAAGAGCCTGAAGTAGTTGTAGCTTATGTAAAGGCAGTTGTTAAGGCAGCAAGATGGGCTGCTGATCACAAGGAGGAGGCAGAGGAACTTCTTGCAGAGCAGACACACGGAAGTGTTGAGCAGTACAGGAGAGCTTATCCTGCAGACTTCTACAAGCATCTCGAGCCTAACTTCTCGGAAGATGGATTAAAGGCACTTCAGACAAGAGCACAGTTCCTTTATGATCACGGATTTACCAAATCAGTAGTTGATGTTTCTAAGTGGGCTGATAAGAGCTTCCTTGAGAGAGCGTTATCAGAACTTGCACAAGAAGCATAAATATATAGCAATAGGAGAAAATTATGAAAAAGACAGCACTTATTAAAAATGTAATCGCTATAGGACTTGCGGCATCACTTGGATTAACTGCATGCGGAGCAAACGGAGGAAATACTAATACCAATACAGGAAAAGCATCCGAGGTAAAGGCTGAAACAGCCGGCACAGAAGTATCTGCAGAGGCAATCAGCAAAGCAGAAGAATTGATTGGTAGAAACGTTACTCCTGAGGATGTAGTCACAGAGGAGATTATCGAAGCAGCTATCGACAAACTTAAGGAGCAGTACACTTTTGAGGAACTTAAGGAATTAAAGATTGGAGCTACCAGCTGGGCATATCTTGCTGATAAGAACGGATGGTTTGATAAGCTTTTGGGAGATAACGGAACTAAGGTTTCACTTGTTGAAGGAACTGTAGGAAATGAGGTTCAGCTTATGGATAGAGGCGAACTTCATCTGACCAACAGAATGCTTTATCCTTATCTTCTATACAAGTCACAGGGCGGTGACATTACCGCAGTTGAACTTTCAGAAGATCCCCAGCCCGGTATTGTTACTTTCCTCGTAAGAGCTGATTCAGATTATCAGACTCTTGCAGACCTTAAGGGAAAGACAATCGCAAGTTGGAAAGCAGGCTGCCAGTATGTTGCTTTGATAGAGCAGACCAATGATCTCGGATGGGTTGAGGGCACTGATTGGACCTATGCGAATGTTTCAAACAGCGACATAAAGACTGCTCTTGATGCAGGTGAAATTGATGCGATTTCAGTTCATCCCTTTGCAAACATTAACAGTGAGATTATCAATGGAAACTTCCGTGAAATCGGAAATGCAAAGGAAAACGGAGTGTATACCAATTATGGTGGAGCATCCGTAAGCTTTGCACCTACTCAGTTTGCAGATGAGCATGTGAACATTTTTAAGGCTGTCTTAAAACTCCGTCAGCTTATCAATGCCTATATAGTTGGAAATCAGGAAAGCACAGCAGCTGTCCTTGAAACTATAACAAGAGAACCTGCAGAGAACACGATTTGGTACCTTCAGAGAAGTAAGGAAACATCATTCTCCGCATCAGCGCCTCTTTCTCAGCTTATCGATGATACCGACAAATATCAGGATTGGCTTATTAAGAATACAGAAGAGTTCACTGAAGAGGGTAGAGTCGACAAAGAGACTTTCTTTGATACAAATTTCTTTAACTGATAAGGAACAATAAAATGGCTAACACAATTACTTCAACAGGAGCTCAGGCAGTGAGCAAACAAGATAAATTAAATTCATTTAAAAAGTTGTCAGGGGATATAGGCAGCAGTAAATTTGGTCCGAGATTTTTAGCACTTATAAATACAATAGCGGTTCCGGTTCTTCTGCTTATACTTTGGCAAGTATTATCCGGCTCGGGGCTCTTGTTGGATGTAATTCTTCCATCACCCTTGAAGGTGGTAAAAGCGTTTGTAGAAATGGTAAAGGACGGTACCCTCGGAACTGACCTTGCGGTCAGCGGAAAAAGAGTAATCATTGGTTATCTCTGGGGAGCCGGAATAGCTTTGATACTCGGAGTCTTAAGCGGACTGAATAAAGTGGTAGAAAGGGTTGTTTCACCTATAATCAACGTCATTCGTCAGATACCTTTATATGCGTGGATGCCTCTTATTATTCTCTGGTTTGGAATCGGAGAAGTTTCAAAGGAAATCATCATCGCAAGAGGAGTTCTTATTCCCATCTTCCTTAATACGCTTCAGGGAATTAAGGGAGTGCAGGCAGAATACTTTGAGCTTGCACAGGTTCTAGAACTCAAGAAAAGTGTTTTCCTTAGAAAAGTGGTACTTCCTTCAGCAATATCTTCCATTTTCACAGGTCTCAGACTTGGAGCAGGAAATGCTTGGATGGCGGTAGTTGCGGCAGAGATGCTGGGAGGACTTACAGGACTTGGATATGCTCTTATGAAATCAAGAGAATTTCTTTGGTCAGACAAGTTGATTGCACTGATGGTTGTTATCGGTGTTATAGGAGTGATAATCGATGTGATTCTTCGAAAGATTGAAGAGAACACTCTGAGATGGAAGAAAAAGACAGCAAAATAGGTGAGCGGCATGAGTCAAAATAATATCCTGGAAATTAATAATGTATCAAAGGTTTTTCACACCAAAGATAAAGACGTGGAAGCCATAAGAAAAGTAGATCTGAATATAAAAGAAGGAGAGTTTATTTCGATTATCGGAGCCAGCGGCTGCGGTAAGACAACACTCCTTAGACTTATAGCAGGTCTTGAAAAAGATTATGGCGGAGACATTCTTTTGGATGGCAAGAGAGTAGAGAAGGCCGGACTTGACAGAGGAGTAATCTTCCAAGATCACAGACTTCTTCCTTGGCTTACAGTTGAAGAAAATCTTACTCTTGGATTGGAAGGAACAAAAAAGGAACTTCACGATCAGGTGCAGGAGTACTTAAAGAAAGTAGATCTTGAAAACTTTGAAAAGGTTTATCCCGGTCAGCTTTCAGGCGGTATGGCTCAGCGTGTATCAATTGCAAGAGCACTGATGAGACATCCCAGGATACTTCTTTTGGACGAGCCTTTGGGAGCTCTTGATGCACTCACCAAAATGAACATGCAGGTGGAAATCAGTAAAATCTGGGAAGAAGAAAAGACCACAATGCTAATGGTTACTCACGATATAGATGAGGCAATTTACTTAGGGGACAGAGTTATTGTAATGAGACCGCGTCCTGCCGAAGTGGATGAAATTATTAACATTGAACTTCCGAGACCAAGACTTAGAAGCAGCGCCGATTTTGCCTTCTACAGAAATAAGATTATTAACATATTCAATCAGAGTATAGTTGAGTATGCTATCTAATTAACCATCGGATATGATGGAGAGAAGAGAGATTATTGAGATGGAAAATAAAAAAGTAAATATAAGAGTTACCGACATTGTTTTACTGGTGGTTTCATTAGCTTACGTAGTTCTTCTGTTAACGGTCTTCAAAGCATGCGGACCAAAGGATGACGGAAGCTTTATGAAATGCCAGTGGGCCTGGAGAGCGGTAGTTACTACTTCAATAGTTATTGCGGTTAATGCAGTTATACATTTGGCTATTCCCGATAAGAATATCAAGCTTGGCTTGGCAATCGCAATCTTTACCGTAAGCGTAGCAAATATTTTTCTTGCGGGTACCATCATTCCTCTTTGCGGAATGGCGACAATGGAGTGCAGAACACTTACCCAGCCCGGAAATACCGTATTGGGAATAATTACAGCTATTGCGGCTGTGGCAGATATCATAGTTTCGGTGATCAAGAAGAAAAAATGAGATTCAGATTTAATTTAGCACTTAAAAACATAAAGGCAAGAGCAGGCAGATCCTCTTTGCTTATTATCATATGTGCGATACTTGCAGCCTCCGTTTTCGGGGGCTCAGTATTTATAAGGAGTATTCAAAACGGTCTTCACAGTTATGAAAAGAGACTGGGAGCGGATATCATCGTTATTCCGGAAGAGGTAAAGGAAGAAGGTTCTTTTGACGGAATACTTCTTCAAGGAATCCCTGATACTTTCTACATGGACCGAAGTGTCCTTGAGAAAGTAAAGGAGACGGAAGGCGTTGAAATCGCTTCATATCAATTCTTCCTTGCTTCTGCCAATGCAGGCTGCTGTGACAGTCCGGTCCAGATAATCGGATTTGATCCCGAAACGGATTTTTCCATTCAGCCGTGGATCAGAGAAGCATATGAAGGAGAGATAACCGATGGAGATTTAATTGTCGGAAGCAATATTGTTATTCCACCTAACAGGCAGCTAAGGTTTTATAATGTAACGCTTAATGTTGCCGCAAAACTGGAAAAGACAGGAACCGGGTTGGATAACGCAGTGTTTGGAAACATTGAAACAATAAAGTCTCTTATAAGAAGTGCTGACTCACTTGGTTTTGAAGACTTTAAAGATGTTGACCCTGATTCAGTTATATCTGCAGTAATGGTTAGAAATGAAAAAGGATACGATGTATACAAAACTGCAGGAAACATAAATATTCCTATTGAAGGGGTTAACGCTGTAACATCACAGAAGATGATATACGGAATCGCACAAGGCCTTAAAAATGTTTCCGGAATAATCGGAATTATCACAGGACTTGTTTGGGTGTTGTCAATTATCATCCTGATTGCGTTGTTCTCATTAATTGCGGGCGAACGAGTAAGAGAGCTTGCAATTCTGAGAATAACCGGTGCATCAAAAAAGATAATTACCGGAGCATTGTTGTGGGAAGCATTTCTCATAGCGCTTATAGGATCTGTTAGCGGTATAGCCGCTATATCCATTGTTTACTTTCCTTTTGCGGACACAATAAAAAGAAGTCTTGAACTTCCGGTGCTTCAGCCCGGTGCAGGCTTTATGATCTTGACCGGGTTCATTACAATAATCCTTTCAATTATTATTTGCGGAGTGACATGGAGTTTATGTGTCCTTCGAATTGCCGCAAGGGATACGGGACTTTTATCAAAAGAAGGTGTTTAAATGTCACTGATTACAGCTGAAAAAATAAGTAAAGAATTTACCAGAAAAGGCAAAAGTAAAAAGCGTTTTGAAGTGCTTAAAGAAACTTCTTTTGAGATAAACAAAGGAACTGTCACGGAAATTATCGGGAGGTCCGGTGGAGGAAAAAGTACTTTTGTTTCAATCCTATCAGGCTTATTACAGCCTGATACAGGTAAGGTTTACTACGAAGGGAAGGATCTATATGAACTTTCAGATGATGAAAGAAGTAAGCTGAGAAATAAAAAGTTCGGTATTATTCCTCAGGATCATATGGTTTTCAAGAATCTTTCCGTAATCGAAAACCTTCTTCTTGTAAAAGAAATGTATGGGACGGAGGATAAAGAAGAGGAAAATGAAAGGCTTGCAGAGGAACTCCTTAATAAAGTCGGACTAAAAGATTATGCTTCTTATAAAGCGGGGGAATTATCCGGTGGAGAATTAAGAAGGCTTGCCATTGCAAGAGCGCTGATTAATGACCCGGAGGTGATTTTTGCAGACGAACCTTCAGGTGATCTGGATGAAGAGAATACGAAAAATGTTCTTTCAATATTCAGGGAACTGACAGAACAGGGAAAAGCAGTTATTCTCGTAACTCACGATAGAGAAGCGATTCAGTACGCAGATTATATTTACAGGATGGATTTGGGAAATCTTAAAGAAGAAAAGCTTTGATGTGACAAGGGGTGCGTCCCCTTGTCACATTTTTTTTGTCTCACTATACAGCTATATAGATAAAAGTTATAACCGGCTCTTTGTTTTAGGTATTTTTTGTTGCTAATAGTTTTCAGCTATAATTAGACCATCGGTTACAGATACCGACAAAAAAAGACTTTCTGCATAGGAAGAGAAAGCGTGAAAAGATGAATTTTAACACTGCACTTCTCCATGCGGGAGTGGACAAAAAAGAAAAGTTTGGATCGACCTTAAGTCCTATATACCAAACCTCAGCTTTTTTCCAGTCCAGCGCGGAGGACCTGGCGGGTATCTTTGAAAACAAGGTACCGGGATTCTGTTACACGAGAGTGGCAAATCCAACCATCAGCACATTTGAAAACAGAATTACTAAACTTGAAGGCGGAATCGGAAGTGTGGCTGCGGCATCAGGAATGGCAGCAATCTTTAACGCACTGACAAACATTCTTGAAAGCGGAGATGAGATAGTTTCAAGCTCAAGCCTATACGGAGGAACAATAGACCTCTTCAGAGATCTTGAAGCTTTCGGAATCAAAACCAATTACGTCTGTAATAACGATTTTGAACAGTTTGAGAATGCAATTAATGAACATACAAAATTAATCTTTGCCGAAACCATTGGCAACCCTTGCCTAGATGTAACGGATGTGGATGGACTCGCAGAAGTGGCCCACAGACACGGAATACCTCTTATCATTGACAACACCGTGGCCAGCCCCTATCTCGTAAAAGTACTTGAGCACGGAGCGGATATAGTTATCAACTCAACTTCAAAGTACATAAACGGAAGCAGCAACGCGATCGGCGGAATACTGACAGACAAAGGAAAATTCAAATGGACAGCGGAAAAGTTCCCCGTCCTTAAAGATTATTTAAAACTCGGGCCTTTTGCTTACCTGGCAAGATTAAGAGCAGGACTTTACAGAAATGCGGGAGCGTGCATGACACCTCAGACCGCATATTTAAACCAGATCGGTTTAGAGACATTAGGGCTTCGTATGGAGCGCCAATGTATGAACGCTGCGTTACTGGCGCAGCATCTTGAGGACAAGTACCCGGATGTAATTGTTAACTATCCTGGACTAAAGTCCAGTAAATGGCATGAAATAGGAAAGAAGCTTCTTAAAGGCGGTTACGGCGCAATCGTAACAATTAGAGTCGGTTCAAAGGAAAGAGCTTTTCAGCTTTTAAATGAACTGCAGCTGGCCTACAGACTTTCAAACATTGGAGACACCAAGACCTTGGTTCTTCACCCGGCATCAACAATCAGTCTTCACTCAACTGAAAAACAAAAAGAGGATGCGGGAGTGTTTGATGATCTTATACGAATAAGCGTCGGAATAGAAGATATAGAGGACCTTAAAGAAGATTTTGATAAAGCGTTTGAAAAATTAAACGCAGGAGGAAACTAAGATGGCAGAAACAATTGATTACTCATCCCTTAAAAAAGGCGGATTCATGAGACAGAAACAGAAGGGTTACTTCTCCTTAAGACTTGGAGTTGTAGGAGGAAATCTCACTGCCGAGAACATTAAGACTATCGCAGAGGTTGCTGAAAAGTACGGACACGGATATGTCCACATGACTTCCCGTCAGGGCGTTGAAATTCCTTTTATCAACTTCAATGATATTGAAGAGGTAAGAGGAGAACTTGCAAAGGGCGGCGTTCGCCCCGGAGTTTGCGGACCGCGTGTAAGAACCGTTACGGCCTGTCAGGGCTCGGCAATTTGCCCCAGCGGATGTATTGATTCCTACACACTTGCCAAGGAATTCGACGAGAGATACTTCGGAAGAGAGCTTCCACATAAGTTTAAGTTTGGCGTAACGGGATGCATGAACAACTGCTTAAAGGCAGAGGAGAATGACCTTGGTGTTAAGGGCGGATATTTAATCGAATACAAGCCCGATGCCTGCATTTCCTGCGGAGTCTGCATCAAGGCTTGCCGCGAAGGAGCACTTAGCCTTGTGGACGGCAAAGTTGTTATCGATGAATCCAAGTGTAACCACTGCGGACGCTGCGTAAAGGCATGTCCTGCTGATTCCTGGAATTATGAGCCCGGTTACATTGTTTCCTTTGGAGGACTCTTCGGAAATAAGATTTACAAGGGCGAAGAAATCGTTCCCATTATCAAGGACAAGGAAACACTCTTCAGAGTAGCCGATGCGGCAATAAACTTTTTTGAAAAGAATGCAAAGCCCGGAGAAAGATTCAGACTTACCCTCCAGAGAGTCGGTGAGGAAGAATTCAGAAAAGAAATCCGCGCGGCATACGAAGGAAAGTAAAGGAGACTAAACATGGCAGACATCAAAGTAGACGAAGAAGTTGACATTACCGATAAGGTTTGCCCTCTCACATTTGTAAAAGCAAAGGTGGCAATCGATGAACTCGATGAGGGACAGATTATCGCTATTAGAATGAATGACGGCGAGCCCGTTCAGAACGTGCCCCGCTCTATAAAAGACGAAGGACATCAGATACTCAAACTGGCAGACAATGAGGACGGTACTTACACATTATTTGTAAAGAAAGTAGGAGAATAAAAATGACTATCACAGTTGCAGGCGAAAAGAAAGAATATCAGGACGGATTTACATTACCCGAGCTTATTGCGGCAGAGAACGTTGAGATGCCCGAGTATGTAACTGTATCAATAAATGAGGAGTTCGTTGAATCAGACAAGAAGGAGTCCACCGTTTTAAAGGATGGCGATACCGTTGAATTCCTTTACTTCATGGGAGGTGGACAGTAATGGCTCTTACCGATGAACAGCTTGAGCGCTATTCAAGACATATTATTTTAAAAGAGGTTGGCGCCAAGGGACAGAAGAAGCTTCTTAACGCAAAGGTGCTTATTATCGGTGCCGGCGGACTGGGAGCTCCCGCAGCAATGTATCTTGCGGCAGCAGGTGTAGGAACCATTGGCATTGTTGACGCAGATGAAGTAGACCTTTCAAACCTTCAGCGTCAGATCATTCACGGCACTGCGGATGTTGGAAAAGCAAAGGTTCAGTCCGCAAAGGAAACCATGAATGCAATGAACCCCGATGTTGTTGTAAACACCTACAGAGAGTTCGTTGATTCAACCAACATCAGAGAACTTATCAGAGATTACGATTTCATCATCGACGGAACCGACAATTTCCCTGCAAAGTTTCTTATCAACGATGCATGTGTAATCGAGAAGAAGCCTTTTTCTCACGCAGGAATAATTAGATTTAAAGGTCAGCTTATGACCTATGTTCCCGGTCAGGGACCTTGCTACCGCTGCGTATTCAAGAATCCTCCGCCGAAGGATGCAGTTCCTACCTGCAAGCAGGCAGGCGTTATCGGAGCAATGGGCGGCGTAATCGGAAGCCTCCAGGCAATGGAAGCTATTAAGTATATTGTGGGTGTGGGAGATCTTCTTACCGGATATCTTTTGACTTACGATGCTCTGACCATGGAGTTCCACAAGATTAAGCTTCCAAAGGATACACATAACTGCGCGGTTTGCGGCGACCATCCCACTATCCTGGAGCCCATTGATTACGAGCAGGCAGCATGCGAATTTAAACCCGGGGGACATTAATATGTCTATTGTCAGAATTGATTACAGCCTCTACGACGACATCGTAAAGTACGCAAGAGAGCATCTTCCTGAGGAGGCTTGCGGACTGATAGCCGGAGAAGATAATGAGGCCGGAAGATTTGTTAAGAAAGTGTATTTCCTGACCAACGTGGATCACGCGGAGGATCACTTCACTCTTGATCCCAAGGAACAGTTGGAGGCAATAAAGGATATGCGGGCCAACGGTTATAAGCCCCTTGGCAATTGGCATTCTCATCCGGAGTCACCCTCAAGACCTTCTGAGGAAGATATAAGACTTTCTTATGATAAGAATGCCAGTTATTTTATCCTGTCTTTAATGGCGGAGAATCCTGTTCTCAACTCATTCCACGTTGAGGACGGAGTAGTTACGAAAGAGGATTTAAGAATCATATCGGAGAAATATTACTACTAGTTTTGATTCTTAAGGAGGAAGATTATGAAGAATAATGTTTTAAAGAGAATAACCATCGGTTTTGTGGCAGCAGGATTGTTATTGACGGAAGTATCTTTTACCGGATGCGCAGATAAAACTGTTGCGAACATACAAAAGGACGCACTGGTGGTTGAAAAAACAGAAACTGCAGAGAACAACGAAATCATCGAAAATGTCGTTACCGAAAGTCTCGATGTTGAAGTAACGGTTTCTGAAGTGACTTTCACCGATGCTCTGGGCAGAGAAGTAATTGTTTCAAAGCCTGAAAGAGTTGTTACTCTTCTTGGAAGTTTTTGTGATTTATGGCTTCTTGCGGGAGGGGGAGTTGTAGGAACAGCAAAGGATTCATGGACTGCTTTTGATCTTAATTTATCCGAGGATGTTGTTAATATCGGAAGCATCATGAGTCCCGATCTTGAGCAGATTATTGCTCTTGAGCCCGACTTTGTTATTGCCAGTGCCGGAACGGATGCGCAGGTTGAACTTTTGGATTCTTTGGAAGGGGCAGGAATAAACGTAGCTTATTTCGAAGTATCAAATTTTGACGAGTACTTGAACGTCCTTGGTACTTTTACAGAGATTACAGGAAAGTCTGAAAACTACGAAAAGTACGGAACCGAAATAGCAAAGGAAATTGAGGAACAGAAGAAGAAAGCGGCAGCTGCTCTTGAAAAGAATGAAGCTCAGCCTACCGTTCTCTTTATTCGCGCCGCAGCAAGCAACGTAAAAGCTAAGGGAAGCAAAGGGACTGTCGGAGGAGAAATTCTTGCTGATTTGGGAACTGTAAACATTGCAGATTCCGAGAAAGGTCTTCTTGAGGATTTAAGCCTTGAGGCAATCGTTGCGGAAGATCCCGATTATATCTTTGTTACAACTCAGGGAGAGGACACTGAGGCTGCTCTTGCAAATGTAGAGGAGCTTTTAAAGAATCATCCTGCCTGGAGTTCCTTAACCGCCGTAAAGAACGGCAATTATTATGAGATAGATAAATCTCTGTACAATTCAAAGCCCAATGCAAGATGGGGCGAGGCATACAAGATTCTCGCAGACATTTTGTACGGGGATAATTAAAAGGATTTTCGATATGGCATATTTTCCATTTTTCTTTGAACTGAGAAACAAGCAAATACTCATTATCGGGGGTGGTAAAGTTGCTCTTGAAAAAGTGGAGCGACTGAAGGACTTTGGGGCTTTTATTCACGTAATTGCCCCGGATATCCTCCTCGAAATTAAAAAAATAGAAAATATAAGCTTCGAAAATAGAAAGTACGCGCCGGGTGACATCCTCGGCGCGGATTTTGTAATAGCCGCTACGGATATAGAAGAGGTTAACGAAGAAATCTGCGAACTGTGCAGAGAGAATCGTATTCCAATAAATGTTGTTGATGACAAGGACAAATGCGATTTTATTTTTCCTTCGGTTGTTAAGCGTGGAGAACTGGTAGCCGGAATAACAAGCTCCGGAGCAAGCCCCCAGGTAGCGATCAGATTACGAAAAGAATTTGAAAATCTTATCCCTGACAATATCGAGGATATTTTGGATTATCTTGGAAGCATAAGGGAAGATATTAAGAAAAGCGTACCGGATGCAAAGAAAAGACATAAGGTATTCAAACTGGCAGCGGATGTGGCTTTGGAAAAAGGAAGAGCATTAACAAAAGAAGAGATAAAAGAAATAGTAAACGAATTATAGAAAGTATTAATGCGTAACCAATGGATAACAAGACAAATACTATAAACAAAAATGTTTTATACATCATATTTCTTTTAATTCTTCTTGCGGTGGTGTTTACATTATCCCTCGCCTTCGGAAGTGTTGCGGTTTCTCCAGTAAAGGTTGTTAAGGCTCTTTTTACGCCTGAGGCAGGAGCAGCATCAAATGCCATCATTAGGACCATAAGACTTCCAAGAGTTGTGGCGGGGCTTCTTGCAGGCGCAGGTTTATCCGTGGCCGGAGTAATTCTTCAGGGAGTAATGAACAATGCTTTGGCCAGCCCCAATACCATCGGCGTCGGATCGGGAGCGGGATTTTTTGTTATGCTCTCTATTATGCTTTTTCCTAAAAAGGTTTTTCTTCAGCCCGTGTTTGCCTTTGCAGGTGCACTGGTAGCTACGCTGCTTATCTTTGCCATTGCATATTTCGCAGACGCATCAAGGATTACGATTATCCTGGCAGGTATTACCGTATCCAGTTTTTTGACCGCGGGAATTAACCTTCTGAAAACTCTTGATACTGATATTTCTCTTAATATCAATTCCTTTTTGATGGGCTCTTTATCGGGAGTCAGCTTTGGAGATATAAAACTGCCCGCTATGGGAATAGCAGTAGGATTAATCTTTGCAATTATAATGGCAAGACCCTTGAATATGCTTGGCCTTGGAGATGAGGTGGCTGGTTCACTCGGGATGAGAGTCGGAATAAACAGATTCCTTCTTCTTGCAATCTCCAGTTTTCTTGCAGGATGCGTTGTAAGCTATGCGGGACTCTTAAGCTTTGCGGGACTTATCGTGCCTCATATCTGCAGAAAGATTTTTGGAAATGATGCAAGGCTCTTAATTCCCTGCAGCGCACTTCTGGGCGGTAGCTTTGTCATGCTATGCGATGTATTAAGCCGTGTTATTTTTTCACCCTACGAGATTCCTACGGGAATAATAATGTCCTTTATAGGCGGACCTTTCTTTATGTATTTGGTTATCAGAAAGAAGGGAGGTCGAAGATTACATGCTTGAGTATAGAAATGTATCTCTCTCTGTATCGGGAGAGGAGATTATAAAAAAAGCAAATGTGACATTTAAAAACGGAAAGCTTACGGCGATCATCGGCCCCAACGGATGTGGCAAGACCACTCTTGTTCAGGCTCTTAACGGAGTCAGCAAAGTAACAGGCGGTGAGATTCTTTTAGAAGGACAAGATTATCTTGCTCTTAAACCCAAGGAAAGAGCACGTAATCTTTCTTTTCTGCCACAGGTGCATAATGTAATTCCCTCCATAAGCGTAAAGACTTTGGTTTCTCACGGAAGGTTCCCGTATCTTGGTTTTTCAAGAAGTATGGGAAGCGAAGATAGAAAGATAGTTAATGAAGCTATGGGAAAGGCTGAAGTAGCGGACCTTTCCGGCAAGGGCGTTGACACGCTGTCAGGAGGCATCAGACAGCGTGCCTTTATAGCAATGCAACTTGCTCAAAATTGCGGCTTTTTGGTAGCCGATGAACCGACTACTTATCTTGATATACCCAGTCAGAGGAAAATTTTAGATATATACAGCGCTCTTCGGGACGAGGGAAAAGGTGCTATATTAGTGCTTCATGACATTGCTAAAGCCCTTGAAATTGCCGATGAGGTCATAGTTATGAAGGACAGACAAATTATAAAAACAGGCAGTCCCGAAGAGATAATAAATAGCGGTGTAATTAACGAAGTATTTGGTGTATCGGTAAAACGCTTAAAGGACGAAAACGACGGAAAGGATTACTTGGTAGTGTTATAAATTCTTGTTTTTACAACTCTCAAATTGTGATATAATCGAGCCAAAGGCATTAAAATTTTTACATATGGTTTGGTTCTAAGAGTTTTTTCTGAGGAGATTGTACTTATGAGAGAGTGGAAGGTCCTGCGAATTATTCTTTTTACTGCTGTTTGTGTTGGAGTTAACATTATTGGTAAACTCCTTGCTGTGAAATTTCAGCTGCCTTTATGGGCTGATTCCTTTGGAACTGTTCTATGCGCATATGTAGGTGGTCCAATTTGCGGCGCTATAGTCGGGGTTACGGGTAACCTCGCCTATAGTGTTATAAACCATCTGTCAATGTTTTATTCATTGACCAGTATAGCCATTGGCATTATCGTAGGCTATGCCGCAAAAAAGAAATGGTTCAATCAGTTCTACGGCTTTATGAAAGCCGCTTCTCTCGCTATGCTTACAGCTCTTGTGGTTTCTGTTCCACTTGATCTTATCTTGGACAAAGGTTACACCGGAAACAGATGGGGCGACGGCATAATCGATTATCTTCTCGATAAAAATTTCCCTCTTGTAGTATGTACGATCCTTGGTCAGTTGGCTCTTGAATTCGTTGACAAGATCCTTACTATTGCAACAGTATATATCTTAATTCTGGTAAGACGTTTTAAGAAGTTTGAAGAAACTTCTCCCGAAAAAAGCGTCTCTACTTTGAGTGTAATTATTCTTTGCCTTACTTTAGGTCTTACCTGGAGTATGTCTTCTAACGCTACCAACGCAACTCCTCGTGAAACTCCCGATTATAACGATTATGTACAAAGTATATATAGCAGCAACAACGGACTTCCTTGCGGAGAAGCCAACGACATTGCCCAGACCAACGACGGTGTTCTTTGGATAGGAACCTATGCGGGACTTTACCGTTACAACGGCCGTGACTTTCGTTGGATCGATGATTATGAGTCCGTAAGGAATGTTAACTGCCTTTATGTGGATGAGGAAGGACGTCTTTGGATCGGTACCAACGATAACGGCCTTTCTATTGTTATCCGCGAAAAGGTAGCAAATGTAATTGATGAGTCTGAGGGGTTACCTTCCAACTCTGTTCGCTGCATTACCAGTGCATCCGATGGGTATTATTATGTTGGAACCGCATCAAGTATGCAGCTCCTTGAGATGAATAACGGTTTAAAAGCTGTTGCGACTTTGGACGAGGTAACAAACGCAGACAGCATTTCATCCGACGAAGAAGATCATGTTGCAACAATAGCCTCAGACGGTACCCTGTTCTTGCTCAAGGGCGGAAAGATCCTTGATTCACTTAAACTGACAAACGGTGAGGAGGACTTTAACTGCTGTGCATTTGCTCCTGACGGAAATCTTATGGTTGGTACTTCCACTAATCATATTTATTGCTATGACATTTCGAATGAAAAGATCAGCCTTATCAAGACTGAGACCTGTGATGATGTTAAAAGTATTAACAATATCAAATACTTAAGCGACGGAACCCTGTTTATCACAACGGACAGCGGAGTTTCTTATGTTGATGCCGATGGTTATCATATCATTAACACCAACGAGTTTAACAACTCCATCGACAACATGCTCTATGACTACCAGGGTAACCTTTGGTTCACATCATCAAGACTTGGACTCCTTAGAATGGCAAAATCACCCTTTAAGGATGTTTTCGGTTCTATCGGAATGGAGCGCCACGTTGTCAATGCCATAGTTTATTGGGAAAGACAATATTACTTCGGAACAGATAACGGTCTTGAGATCGTTGATAAAGCATGTCACAACCAGATCTTTAATTCCCTTACTGAAGAATTGGACGGAAAGAGGATCCGCTGCATGTATGTGGATTCAAATAATCATTTATGGATCTGTACCTACGGAAGCGGTCTTCTTGAATATGCCGCCAACGGAGAGTCCTGGGCTTACAATAAGGACACCGGAAGCGCCGGAAACAAGGCGAGGATCGTAACTGAACTTTCGGACGGAACCATCCTGGCAGCAGGAGATTCCGGAATCAGTTTTATCAGGGACCATGAGATAGTTAATTCAATTAAGAATGCTAACGGACCCATCAATTCCATGATCCTTACCGTTACGGAACTTTCAAACGGCACGATCCTTGCGGGAACCGATGGTGATGGAATCGCTGTCCTTAAAGACGGAAAAGTAGAAAAAATGCTTACCCGTGATGACGGACTTTCCAGTGATGTAATCTTACGAACAGTAAAGGATCCTAAATCAGAGGGCGTTTTCCTTGTAACCAGTAACGGACTTTGCTATTTGGAAGAAGATGAGACCATCCGTACCCTCGATAAATTCCCTTACTTTAACAACTACGATATCTGGGTAAAGGATGACGATACATTATTCGTTATGTCCAGTGCCGGAATCTATGTTGTAGAGCGCGATGAACTTGTATCTGACAACAGCGATATGGCTTGGGAACTTCTTGATGCAAGAAGAGGCCTCGGAACATCCCTTACCGCAAATTCATGGAACTATTATAACGGAATCGGAGAACTCTTCCTTCCCTGCGATACAGGTGTATATGTCATCGACGTTGAAAAGTACAACTCCGATGTTCGTTCCTACAGAATGCAGCTTGCTTCCGTAAGGCTTGATGGTGTAAACCAGCCCATCGCGAGAATGGGAGCTATAACCGTTGGCAGGGGTGTTAACCGTGTTGAACTTGGCCCCGAGATCTTGAACTATACCATTCAGGAACCCAATGTAGGTTATTTTCTTGAGGGCTTTGATAATCAGTGGACTATCTTACCTCAGAGCAATTTGAACAATATAATCTACGTCAATCTCCCTGCAGGAAGTTATACCTTCCACCTTGCAATCATCGACAGTTCCGGTGAAAGGATATTGGAGGAGAGGGAATTTGACATAGTTAAAGAAGGCGAGCTATACGAAAGACCGGGCTTTAGAGTCTATATGCTGCTGATCCTTTCGTTGATGCTCATCTGGTTTACATGGCTGATCGTTCAGAGACAGCTTAACCAGCAACAGATCAAATTGGATATGGCCAATCAAACAGTTGTTGCGATCGCAAACGCAGTCGATGCTAAGGACGTGCGTACACATCAGCACTCCATGCGTGTTGCCCAGTATTCAATGATGATCGCGAAAGAGATGGGTTGCTTCAAGGGATTTAAGAAGAGAAAAGAGATTTCCAATATCGGAAAGATCGCACAGATGCACGATATCGGAAAGATTGCAATTCCGGACAGCGTACTTAATAAGGTGGGACGTCTTGATGATGAAGAGTATGCAAAGATGAAGTCCCATGTTATCAGAGGATCTGAGATCTTAAAAGATTTTACGTTGGTTGACCACGTAACCGATGGAACAAAATACCATCATGAGAGATATGACGGAAAGGGATACCCGGAAGGACTTAAAGGCGAGGAGATTCCTTTGTATGCCCGTATCATAAGCGTTGCGGATACTTTCGATGCAATGACATCAAACCGTGTATATCGTAACCACATGGATACGGATTATGTAATGAATGAGATGAAGCGAGGCAGAGGTACTCAGTTTGATCCCGATGCCTTGGATGCTTTCATGAGGCTGATCGATAGAAAGATCATCAACCTTGATGAACTCTATGCTCAGAAACGTGCGGAGGTTGAACAGGCAGATCAGGAAGCTCAGGAAGAATTAAAGCGCCGAGTGGAGGAAGATAAAAAGATCCAGGCCGCTGAGATGGGCGACAAGGGCGAAAATAAAGAAGATTTAAGAGATGTAAAATACAGATCCGAGGACAATGATGAGGAGGATACCATGATATGAGAAAAGTATATATAACAGTAATACTTACTTGCATAGTCATACTTGGTGGCATCGTTCTTATCCTTAAACTCATGAACCTTACAGGTGTGAAGGACCATCTAACCGTTGGTTTTATCTATGATAACGATGAGAGCACACCTTACACCTACAATTTCTCCCTTGCAAAGGATGCACTTGAAAAGAAGTACGGAGACAAAGTAGATATCCTGACTTGCAGTAACGTTATCGATGATGAGATGGAAGAGCCTTTAAGGGAACTGGCTGAAGCAGGATGCGATATCATCTTTTTTAACGGATACAGTGAACTTGTTATGAAGCTTGCACCTAAGTATCCCGACACTCAGTTTTGCCAGACTTCATACATGGATATGGAAGACGTACCCGTTCCGGAAAACTATCACACTTTTAAGGGCGAGGCATATCAGGGAAGATATGTTAGCGGAATCGCTGCCGGAATGAAGATCAAGCAGATGATCGAGGAAGGTACCATTACAGAGGACCAGGCTTTGGTAGGTTTTGTTGCTGCTTTTCCCACATCGGAAGTTATTTCAGGATATACCGCGTTTATACTTGGTGTGCGCTCTGTTGTTCCTACTGCGGTAATGGAGGTATGCTACACACAAACATGGAGTAGTTACGCACAGGAAAAGGATGCGGCTGAGCGCCTTATTGCTGACGGATGTGTTGTTATTTCTCAGCATACCGACACCATTGGCCCTGCTATTGCCTGCGAGGAAGCCATTAATGAAGATGCCGAAAAGGAAGTATATTTCGTAGGCTACAACCAGAGCATGTCAGAGGTTGCTCCCGGAACATCTCTTGTAACCTCAAGAATATGTTGGGAACCCTATGTACTTTCAGCTGTTGGAGCAGTGATGTCGAATAATAAGATTGAACATATGATTTCGGGAAATCTTCACGGAACCGATGTGTCTGCCGGTTTTGAGAAAGGCTGGGTAGAAATGATCGACCTCAATCTTCAGGTTTGCGCTCCCGGTACTCAGGAAGCAATGGATAGCGCAATAGAGCAGTTTAAACGCGGAAATGTGGACATAGTGTTCAAGGGCGATTATGTGGGCGTTAACGTAAAGGACCGCTCCAAAACCATTGATCTGACAGAGGGTTACCTTGAGAATGACCACTGCTCTTATCCCTTATTTGATTATATTTTGAAAGACGTCATTACTATTGTGGAGTAAGCCCGGTTTGTGATATAATATTTGTCAACCGCATAACAACTTTTGCTTGAATAGATGTGTTCTACGTGTACTACCCAGGGGGCGGAGACTGATCTTCATTTATAATTTGTTTTTTAATAAATCGGAAACGAAGGAGGTCTCTATGAGTAACGTAAAAGACAAGAAAAAGTCAGGAGCAAAAAGGCCAATCAGCAGAAAACTCCTTACTCTGTTTGTGGCTCTTTTGCTTGTCAGCATTTTGATTTCAGAAGCTTTGGTTTATGTTTTAGGCTTTTCAATGGTGAAGGACCTGATCCACACTTCACTTGAAAACAAAGTTGCGGCAGATGCATCCGAGATCAATAAGGAACTCAATGCATCATTCTATTACTTAAACGGAGTTGCAGATGCCGTTGAGCAGAATACTTTTGAAAATGATGCTCAGATCATGGATTATCTTAAGGGAACCGTCGGAAGGTACGCCCTTATTCCCACCGGTGCATATCTTGCACTTGAAGATGACACCCTGTTTTATCCCGCAGATCCTTCTTTTACAATGGACAACGTAACTCAGACAGCCTGGTATCAGCAGGCGATAAGTTACGAAAATTCCTGGTTCTATTTTTATGATGAACCTTATTTTGACAACGTGACCGGTGCTCTTTGCGCAACCGTTGTGCGCCACGTTCATTTAAAGGATGGTCGTGAAGGATGCTTTACCGCAGACTTTATGCTCGAAAAAGTCCAGACCACTCTTGATGGCGTTACTCTTTACAAGACCGGCGGCGCTATGATGGTAAATGAATCCGGACTTATTCTTACTTATAAGGAAGACGGTTCTCTTTGCGGACAATATATTACCGCCGAAGGCGTGGGAACACCTTTTCTTAATTCAGTTTATGACTTTGTGACCAAGGAAGCACAGATCGATAAGGACAAGGGGGAACATATTGTTAACGATGTTCGTGTCAACGGTGAAAAGTGGTACATGGTAACTTCCAAGGTTAGCGGTACTGACTGGTATGTTGTTGTATATGCCAAGCAGGCTGAAGTACTTTGGTCACTCCAGAAGATCGTTATCATCCTTCTCGCTGCAACCCTTGATTCGGTCATTATTGTTATCATTGTAATGACTCGGGTTCTTCACAGCATGATCAAGAAGCCTGTTACCGTCCTTACGGATAATATCGAAAAGATATCCGATGGTGATTTCACCGTTGAGATTAATGCTAAGGGCGATGATGAAATCGCTTATATGAACAAGGCCATGAGTGGATTTGTTACCGGTATGCGTCAGTCTTTGGCAGAGATCAAGGACGTCTCGGCAAGGCTCAATGATGACGCTACCAATTCCAAGAATACCGCAGGAGATCTTGAGGCTGCCGCAAACAACCAGTCTGTAAGCATGACCCAGATCCGTGAGAATATCGACAACATGGCAAAATCCGTTACAGAGGTTGCGGAGAATGCTACCGTTCTTGCCCAGGCTGTTGCCAGCGTAACCGAACGCCAGGAAGAAGTGGAAGAGACCATGAACGCCCTTGCTTCCAAGGCTGACAGCGGAAAGCAGGATATGGAAAATGTTGCAAACGGTATGAACGATATCGTGGATTCCATGAAGGATATGGCAGACGCCGTAACAAGCGTTGATGAAGCAGCCGAGAAGATCACCGAGATCATCGACCTCATCAATTCTATTTCCGCACAGACCAACCTTCTTTCACTCAATGCTTCCATCGAGGCAGCAAGAGCAGGAGAGGCAGGACGCGGATTCGCAGTTGTTGCTACGGAGATCGGAGCCCTTGCTCAGAACTCCGCAAGTGCGACAAACCAGATCCAGGAGATCATCAGAGAGATGTCTGCAAGAGTTCAGCAGCTTTCTCAGAAGTCAGAGTCCAATACGGAACTTATCAACAGCAGCGCAGGTGCGGTTAATACCGCAGCCGCAACCTTCAAGGAAATTACCACAGAGCTTTCAGAGGCCAACAATACTTTGGCAACTATGGCTCAGGAGATGCAGAAGGTTAACGATGTTGCCACCAACATGGCATCTGTTTCCGAGGAGCAGTCGGCATCCACTCAGGAGATTGCCGATAACGTTGAGAACGTCACCGAGGCAGCCAAGGGCGTTGCCGAGTCCTCAGAGCTTGTTGCTCAGGCAGCAACATCCGTTTCCGAGGCGGTTGACACCATTACTCAGAACCTCGATAGATTTAAGATTTAAAATTCAATAATTGCACACAAAAAGTGGTTTACATTTTACGATTCTTATGGTAGACTATTTGACGTATGTGTAAGCCTTCACTCAGATGACGGACACTCCGACCGCAGCTTGGTGGATGGCGTTTAACAATTTTTTATAGGAGGAATCAGAAATGATCACTAAAGAGAAAAAGACAGCAATCATGAACGAGTATGCAAGAACTCCCGGCGACACAGGTTCACCTGAGGTACAGATCGCAGTTCTTTCAGCTAGAATCCAGGAGCTCACCGAGCACCTTAAGGAGAACCCCAAGGATCATCATTCCCGTCGTGGAATGCTCAAGATGATCGGTCAGAGAAAGGGTCTTCTTAAGTACCTTCAGGAGAAGGACATCGAGAGATATCGTGCTCTTATCGAGAAACTTGGTCTTCGTAAATAATTTTTGTCTTAACAAAACAGCGGAGTTGCCCGAAAGGGCTCTCCGCTATTGTTGCATTAATTAGCTAACTTGAAGCAGAAGCTGTTTCCGAGACCGCTGAAAAGCATATCGAAAATAATTCGATGGATTTTTCAGTAGTTTCGGTAGCATCTGCTTCAAAATATAAATTTTTTATGCTGAGACGATCAGCAGAAAGGAGTAGTATGTCTACCTACAAGACTTACGAAATGACTCTCGCAGGCAGAACCCTCAGAGTCGACATTGATCGTGTTGGTAAGCAGGCAAATGGATGTGCATTCATGCACTACGGTGACACCACCGTTCTTTGTACCGCTACCGCATCAGAAAAGCCCCGTGACGGCATTGATTTCTTCCCTCTTTCAGTTGAGTACGAAGAAAAGATGTATGCAGTCGGAAAGATTCCCGGAGGCTTCAACAAGCGTGAGGGTAAGGCAAGTGAGAACGCTATTCTTACCAGCCGTGTTATCGACCGCCCCATGCGTCCCCTCTTCCCCAAGGATTATCGTAACGATGTTACCCTTAACACCATGGTTATGAGCGTTGATCCCGAGACCAGACCTGAGCTCGTTGCAATGCTCGGTGCATCTATTTCAACCTGCATTTCCGACATTCCTTTTGACGGACCTTGCGCTATGACTCAGATCGGTATGATCGATGGCCAGCTCATCGTTAACCCTTCTCAGGAACAGTGGGCAAGCGGCGACCTTAAGCTTACCGTTGCTTCAACAAAGCAGAAGGTTATCATGATCGAGGCAGGAGCTAACGAGATCCCCGAAGCTAAGATGCTCGAGGCTATCTACATGGCTCATGATGTTAACCAGACCATTATCGAGTTCATCGACAAGATCGTTGCCGAGTGTGGCAAGAAGAAGCACGAGTACACCAGCTGTGCAGTACCTGCCGAGCTTTTCGAGGCTATGAAGCAGATCGTTCCTCCCGCTGAGATGGAGACTGCAGTATTCTCTGATGACAAGCAGACTCGTGAAGAGAACATCCGCCAGATCACAGAGAAGTTCGAAGAGGCATTTGCAGACAACGAAGAGTGGCTTGCAATCCTCGGCGAAGCAGTATATCAGTACGAGAAGAAGACCGTTCGTAAGATGATCCTCAAGGATCACAAGCGTCCCGATGGTCGTGAGATCACCCAGATTCGTCCTCTTTCAGCAGAGGTTGATCTTATTCCCAGAGTTCACGGTTCAGCAATGTTCACCCGTGGACAGACTCAGATCTGCGACGTTGTTACCCTCGCTCCTCTTTCAGAGATGCAGAAGGTTGACGGACTTGATGATAACGTTACCGAGAAGAGATACATTCACCACTACAATTTCCCTTCCTACTCAGTAGGAGAGACCAAGCCCAGCCGCGGACCCGGACGTCGTGAGATCGGTCACGGTGCACTTGCAGAGCGTGCTCTTATTCCTGTACTTCCCAGCGTAGAAGAGTTCCCTTATGCAATCCGTGCCGTATCCGAGACCTTTGAGTCAAACGGATCCACTTCAATGGCTTCTACATGTGCATCTTGCATGTCTCTTATGGCTGCAGGTGTTCCCATCAAGAAGATGGTTGCAGGTATCAGCTGCGGACTTGTTACCGGTGAGACCGATGACGATTTCGTACTTCTTACCGATATCCAGGGTCTCGAAGACTTCTTCGGAGACATGGACTTCAAGGTAACCGGTACTACCGACGGTATCACTGCTATCCAGATGGATATCAAGATCCACGGTCTTACCAGACCTATCGTTGAGGGCGCTATCGCAAGATGCCGTGAGGCTAGACTCTTCATCATGGATACATGTATGAAGCCTGCTATTTCAGCTCCCAGACCTACTGTTAACCAGTGGGCACCCAAGATTGTCTCCATCCAGATCGACCCCGACAAGATCGGTGAGGTTGTTGGTCAGAGAGGCAAGACCATTAATGAAATCATCGCACGTACAGGCGTTAAGATTGATATCGACGATGACGGACGCGTATCAGTATGCGGAACCGACCAGAAGGGCATGGATGACGCAATCGAGATGATCAAGATGATCGTTACCGATTTCGAAGAGGGCCAGGTATTCAAGGGCAAAGTCGTTTCAATCAAAGAGTTTGGTGCATTCATCGAGTTCGCTCCCGGCAAGGAGGGAATGGTTCACATTTCCAAGATTGCTCGTGAGCGCGTAGAGCATGTTGAGGATTACTTAACACTTGGTGATGTCGTTACCGTTGTTTGTCTCGGTAAGGACAAGATGGGCCGCATCAGCTTCTCTATGAAGGACGTAGCACAGAATTAATCAAAGTAAAGGCTCCTTACAATATGTGAGGGGCCTTTATGTGGGATAAGATAATTAGTTAACATAAGAGGAATTATTTTTCATGGGCAATGTAAGACGCATTTACGTCGAAAAGAAAAAACCTTTTGCTGTCAAAGCAAACGAATTACACGAAGAACTTAAAAATTATCTTGGAATCGATGTGGCAGAAGTAAGGATCTTCATCCGCTACGATGTTGAGAACATCTCAGATGCCACTTTTGAGAGAGCCTGCAAGAGCGTATTCTCAGAGCCTCCTGTAGACGATCTTTATCTGGAAAATATCGATATCCCCGCAGGGGCAAGAGTATTTTCCGTAGAGTTCCTTCCCGGTCAGTTCGACCAGAGAGCAGACTCTGCTGTACAGTGCGTACAGTTCCTTGATGAAAAGGAGAATCCTGTTATCCGCACTGCAGTTACTTACATGATCGTCGGCAACATAACCGACGGTGAATTTGAAAAGATCAAGGGATATTGCATCAACCCTGTTGATTCAAGAGAGACCGGACTTCAGAAGCCCGAAACCCTTATCACTGTATATGATGAGCCCGCAGACGTTAAGATCTTCGACGGCTTCAAGGATATGGAAGAGCATGAACTCAAGGCACTTTACGAAAGCCTTGGTCTTGCAATGACCTTCAAGGATTTTCTTCACATACAGAACTATTTTAAGAATGATGAAGATCGCGATCCCTCAATGACAGAGATCCGCGTACTTGATACATACTGGTCCGATCACTGCCGTCACACCACCTTCTCTACCGAGCTTAAGGATGTTGAATTCGGCGATGGATATTACCGTTCTCCCATCGAGACCACTTACCAGAGCTATCTCGATACCAGAGAAGAACTCTTTGCCGGAAGAGACGACAAGTTCTCCTGTCTCATGGACCTTGGTACCATTGCAGCCAAGAAGCTTAAGAAGGACGGAAAACTTGAAGATCAGGAAGAGTCAGATGAGATCAATGCCTGCTCCATCGTTGTTCCTGTAGAAATGGATTACGGCGACAGAAGAGAGACTGAGGAGTGGCTTGTATTCTTCAAGAACGAGACTCACAACCATCCCACAGAGATCGAGCCTTTCGGAGGCGCTGCTACCTGCCTTGGCGGTGCTATCAGAGATCCCCTTTCAGGAAGAGGATATGTTTACCAGGCAATGCGCGTTACCGGCGCAGCAGACCCCACAGTTCCTGTTTCAGAGACTTTAAAGGGTAAGCTTTCACAGAAAAAGATCGTTAGAACCGCAGCCAGCGGTTATTCCTCATATGGTAACCAGATCGGTCTTGCTACCGGCTATGTCAAGGAAGTATATCATCCCAACTACGTAGCAAAGCGTATGGAGATCGGTGCGGTTATGGGCGCAGCTCCCAGAAAGAACGTTATCCGTGAGACTTCCGATCCCGGAGATATCATCATCCTTCTTGGCGGACGTACCGGACGTGACGGATGCGGAGGAGCTACCGGATCTTCAAAGGTACACACCACAAGCTCCATCGAGACCTGCGGAGCAGAGGTTCAGAAGGGTAATGCGCCTACCGAGAGAAAGATCCAGAGACTTTTCAGAAGGGCAGAAGTTACCAAACTTATCAAGAAGTGTAACGATTTCGGTGCAGGCGGTGTATCCGTAGCCATCGGTGAGCTTGCAGACGGACTTGTTGTTGACCTTGACAAGGTACCTAAGAAATATGCGGGACTTGACGGAACCGAGCTTGCTATCTCCGAGTCACAGGAGAGAATGGCAGTTGTAGTTGATCCTAAGGATGTTGATACATTCCTTAAGTACGCTGAGGAGGAGAACCTCGAGGCAGTTGCGGTTGCTACTGTTACCGAAGAGCCCAGACTTGTTCTTAACTGGAGAGGCAAGTCAATCGTTAACCTTAAGCGTGCATTTCTTGACACCAACGGTGCTCATCAGGAGACCGCAGTTAAGGTTGATATTCCTTCAGAAGAAGACAATTACTTTAATAAATTCTCAATCCCTGCAGTTGGCGAGGCAATTGATAAAGAGAGCTTTGAAGAAGCACTTCTTGCTACTCTTCGCGACCTCAACACTTGCTCACAGAAGGGATTGGTTGAAATGTTTGACGCTTCCATCGGAGCAGGCAGCGTATTGATGCCTTACGGTGGTAAGTATCAGATGACAGAGACTCAGGCTATGGTTGCCAAGCTTCCTACTCTTGAGGGCAAGACCGATACCGTTACCATGATGAGTTACGGCTTCGATCCTTACCTTTCAAGCTGGAGCCCTTATCACGGAGCAATCTACGCAGTAGTTGAGTCTATGGCAAGGATCGTGGCAAACGGCGGTGATGCATCAAAGATCCGCTTCACCTTCCAGGAGTACTTCAGAAGAATGACCTCAGATCCCGAACGTTGGAGCCAGCCTTTCGCAGCTCTCCTCGGCGCATACGATGCACAGATCGGATTTGGTCTTCCTTCCATCGGCGGCAAGGACTCCATGTCCGGTACTTTCAATGACATTGATGTACCTCCCACACTTGTTTCCTTCGCAGTAGACATCGCTAAGACCGGAAATGTTGTTACTCCCGAGCTTAAGACAGCAGGCGATAAACTCGTACTTTTCGAGATCGAGAAGGATGACTTTGATATTCCTATGTACGAGGCTGTTGCTGAGCTTTATGCTCAGATCCATGCGCTTATGGGCAAGGGCATCGTAAAGGCAGCTTACGCAATCGACGCTAAGGGCGTTGCAGCAGCTGCAGCTAAGATGGCTTTCGGTAACGGATTTGGAGTTAAGTTCGACTCAGAGCTTGAGCTTGAGGATCTTTTCAAGAACGGAATCGGAAACATCATGGTTGAGATTCCCGAAGAGAATATGGCAGAGCTTGGCGAGGTGGAATACACCGTTATCGGTACTGTTACCGAGGAAGCAGCATTCGAGTTTGCAGGAAACAAGGTTAGCCTTGAGAATGCTGAGAATGCTTGGACCAAGACTCTTGAGAAAGTATTCCCCACCAAGGCAGTTAAGGCTAAGGACGCTGTAGAAAGCCCTCTTTACAAGGCAGACAGCATTTATGTATGCAAAGAAAAAGTGGCAAAGCCCACCGTATTTATCCCTGTATTCCCCGGTACCAACTGTGAGTATGACTCAGCAAAGGCCTTCGAAAGAGCCGGCGCAAATGTTGTTACCAAGGTATTCAAGAATATGACCGGAAGTCAGATCACCGAGTCTGTTGAGGAATATGTAAAGGCTATCAATGAAGCCCAGATCATCATGTTCCCCGGCGGATTCTCTGCAGGTGACGAGCCCGACGGAAGCGCTAAGTTCTTCGCAACAGCATTCCAAAACGAAAAGGTTAAGGAGGCTGTAACAAAGCTTCTTAACGAGAGAGACGGACTTGCACTTGGTATCTGTAACGGATTCCAGGCTCTTATCAAACTCGGACTTGTTCCCAATGGCGTTATCACCGGACAGGATGCAAATTCACCTACACTTACCTTTAACACCATCGGACGTCACATCTCAAAGATGGTTTACACAAAGGTTGTTTCAAACAAGAGCCCCTGGCTTGCAGGCGCAGAAGTTGGCGCTACTTACACAAGCCCCGCTTCACATGGTGAAGGACGCTTCGTAGCTCCCGCAGACGTTATCAAGAAGCTCTTTGAGAACGGACAGGTAGCTACCCAGTACGCTGACATTAACGGAAACGTATCAATGGATGAAGAGTGGAACGTAAACGGTTCCTACATGGCTATCGAGGGTATCACCTCACCCGACGGCAGATGCTTCGGTAAGATGGCACATGCAGAGCGCCGCGGCAACGGCGTCGCCCTCAACATCTACGGCGAGCAGGATCTCAAGATTTTCGAGTCCGGAGTTAAATACTTCTTGTAATTTAAAAGAATTTATTATCACAAAATGCTCAATTACAATCGCTACAAAGACGTAGCATAGATTGTAATGAGCATTTTTTGAGGAGTTAGCCTATGAAAGCATTTTTAATCTTAGAGGATGGAACAGTCTTTGAAGGAACACACTTCGGCGCTGACAAAGAAATCATCAGCGAGATCGTGTTCAACACTTCAATGGCAGGTTACCTCGAAGTCCTTACAGATCCTTCCTACGCAGGACAGGCTGTCTGCATGACATATCCCCTCATCGGCAACTACGGCGTATGTTATGAGGATATGGAATCACGTCAGGCATGGCCCGATGGATTTATCGTAAGAGAACTTAGCAGAATCCCCAGCAACTTCCGCTGCGACTGCTCACTTCAGGATTTCATGATAGAGCAGGGTATCCCCGGAATCGCAGGGATCGATACAAGACAGCTTACAAGGATCCTTCGTGAAAAGGGAACCATGAACGGCTGCATTACAACAAATGAAAATTATAGCCTTGAGGAGCTTATCCCCAAGATGAAAGCATATACTACCGGCAAGGTTGTTCTTAAGGTAACATGCCCTGAGAAATACACTATCAAGGGAGCAAAGGACCTTTCTGAGAACGGCCCCGTATCAGGTCTTGCAGTATTCAATAAGGCTGATTACGAAGCAGGCAAGAGAGAGATGAGACCTTCACTTGTAACCGAGCTTAACGGTGCAGGCCTTAAAGTTGCTCTCATGGACTTCGGCGCAAAGAAGAACATCGCAGCAAGCCTTGCTGCAAGAGGATGTGATGTGACCATCTATCCCGCAGAGACCAAGGCAGAGGAGATCCTTAAGGATAATCCCGACGGAATCATGCTCTCAAACGGCCCCGGAGACCCCAAGGATTGCGGTCCTATCATTGATGAAGTTAAGAAACTTTATGACAGTGAGGTTCCTATCTTTGCAATCTGCCTCGGACACCAGCTCATGGCTCTTGCAACCGGAGCAGATACCCATAAGCTTAAATACGGTCACAGAGGTGGAAACCACCCCGTAAAGGACCTTGCAAACGGAAGAGTATATATATCCTCCCAGAACCATGGATATGTCGTAGATACCGACAAGCTTGACGAAAAGATCGCAGTTCCTGCGTTTGTTAACGTAAACGACGGAACCAACGAGGGACTTAAGTACACCGGAAAGAACATCTTTACAGTACAGTTCCATCCGGAAGCATGTCCCGGACCTCAGGATTCAGGTTATCTCTTTGACAGATTCATCAAAATGATGAAAAAGGAGGAAATCTAATATGCCCAAGAATCAGAATGTACATCGCGTAATGGTAATAGGTTCAGGTCCTATTGTCATCGGTCAGGCAGCAGAGTTTGACTATGCGGGCACCCAGGCCTGCCGTTCCCTCAAGGAAGAAGGCGTTGAGGTTATCCTCGTAAACTCAAACCCCGCCACCATCATGACGGATAAAAATATTGCGGATAAGGTTTATATCGAGCCCCTTACCGTACCTGTTCTTAAACAGATCATTGAAAAAGAAAAGCCCGATTCAATCCTTCCCACCCTTGGCGGTCAGGCAGGACTGAACCTTGGTATGGAACTTGAGGAATCAGGATTCCTTAAGGAGCATAATGTAACTCTTCTGGGAACCACTGCTGAGACTATCAGAAACGCAGAGGGACGTCAGGAGTTCAAGGACCTTATGGAGAGGATCGGCGAGCCCGTTGCCGCTTCAAAAGTTGTTAAGACCGTTCAGGACGGTATTGATTTTACTAACATCATTGGTTATCCTGTTGTACTTCGCCCCGCATATACCCTTGGCGGATCAGGCGGAGGAATCGCACATAACCAGCTTGAACTCGAAGAGATCCTTGAAAACGGATTAAGACTTTCCAGAGTCGGTGAAGTACTTGTAGAGCGCTGCATCGCAGGTTGGAAAGAGATCGAGTACGAGGTAATGAGAGACTCAGCAGGCAACGTTATCACAGTCTGCAACATGGAAAACATCGATCCCGTCGGCGTTCATACCGGAGACTCCATCGTTGTTGCTCCTTCCCAGACTCTTTCGGATAAAGAGTACCAGATGCTCCGTACCTCAGCTCTTAAGATCATTTCAGAGCTTAAGATAACCGGTGGTTGTAACGTACAGTTTGCACTTCATCCCACCAGCTTTGAGTACTGCGTTATCGAGGTTAATCCCCGTGTATCAAGATCATCCGCTCTTGCTTCAAAGGCAACCGGATACCCCATCGCTAAGGTGGCTGCAAAGATCGCACTGGGCTTTACCCTTGATGAGATCAAGAACGCAATTACCAAGAAGACATACGCATCCTTCGAGCCTGCGCTTGACTACTGCGTTGTAAAGATGCCCCGTCTTCCTTTTGATAAATTCATTACCGCTAAGCGTACCCTCACAACTCAGATGAAGGCTACCGGTGAAGTAATGAGTATCTGCAATAACTTCGAAGGCGCTCTCATGAAGGCTATAAGATCTCTTGAGCAGCATGTTGATTGCCTTAGAAGCTATGATTTCTCCGAACTTTCCGCAGAGGAATTAAAGGAGAGATTAAAGATCGTTGATGACCAGAGGATCTGGGTTATTGCAGAGGCTTTAAGAAAGGGTATTGATTACAAGACCATCCACGAGATCACCATGATCGACGAGTGGTTTATCGATAAGCTTGCCATCATCGTAGAGATGGAAGCAGCCCTTGAAGAAGTTAAGAACGGTACAAGACCGCTTGATAGACAGCTTCTTACCGAGGCTAAGAGGATCGAGTTCCCTGACAATGTTATCGCACGCCTCACCGGCAAGACTGAGAATGAGATCCTTAAGACCCGCCGTGAGAACGGTATCACACCTGTTTACAAGATTGTTGATACATGTGCCGCTGAGTTCGATGCCGAGACACCTTATTATTATTCAGTATACGGCGGAGAGAATGAGGCAAGAGAGACTTCAGGAAAGAAGAAGGTTCTTGTCCTTGGATCAGGTCCCATCCGTATCGGACAGGGTGTTGAGTTTGACTACTGCTCAGTTCATGCTACATGGGCATTTGCCAAGGCAGGTTACGAGACTATCATCGTAAATAATAACCCTGAGACCGTTTCAACCGACTTCGATATTGCCGACAAGCTCTACTTCGAGCCTCTTACTAACGAGGACGTTGAGGCAATCGTTGATATTGAGAAGCCCGATGGAGCAGTTGTTCAGTTCGGCGGACAGACTGCCATCAAACTTACCGAGCACCTTATGAAGATCGGTGTTCCCATCCTCGGAACCAAGGCAGAAGACGTTGACGCCGCAGAGGACAGAGAACTCTTTGATAAGATCCTTCAGGAGACCAATATTCCCCGCGCAGCCGGCGGAACGGTTTATACCGCAGAAGAAGCAAAGGCAGTTGCAAACAGACTTGGATATCCCGTACTTGTTCGTCCTTCATACGTACTTGGCGGACAGGGCATGCAGATTGCAACCAGCGACGAAGAGATCGAAGTCTTCATGGACATCATCAACCGCATTGCACAGGATCACCCCATCCTTGTAGATAAGTACTTACAGGGTAAGGAAATCGAGGTTGACGCGGTTTGCGACGGTACCGACATCCTTATTCCCGGTATCATGGAGCATATCGAGAGAACCGGTATCCACTCCGGAGACTCCATCAGCGTATATCCTGCTCCCACCATCGGAAAGCTTATCAAGGATAAGATCGCAGAGTACACAAGACGCCTTGCAAAGGCTCTTCATGTTAAAGGTATGATCAACATCCAGTTCATCGCCATCGATGAGGATGTATATGTTATTGAGGTTAACCCCAGGTCTTCAAGAACCGTTCCTTACATCAGTAAGGTTACCGGTATTCCCATCGTTGATCTTGCTACTGAGGTTATCCTTGGAAAGACCATCAGAGAGCTTGGTTATGAGCCCGGTCTTCAGCCGGAGTCACCTTACTACGCTATCAAGATGCCCGTATTCTCCTTCGAGAAGATCCGTGGAGCCGAGATCAGCTTAGGACCCGAGATGAAGTCAACCGGTGAATGCTTAGGTATCTCCAAGAGTTACCACGAAGCGCTCTACAAGGCATTCCTTGGCGCAGGCGTACAACTTCCCAAGCATAAGCAGATGATCATCACTGTTAAGGATGCGGACAAGGGTGAAGCAATACAGGTAGCAAAGAGATTTGAAAAGCTTGGATACATCATCTACGCAACAAGATCAACCGCAGCAGCTCTTAACGAAGCAGGAGTCAAGGCAAGAAAAGTTAACAAGATCTCACAGGAATCACCGACGGTTATGGACCTTATCCTTGGCCACAAGATCGATCTTGTTATCGATACACCTACCCAGGGACGTGACAAGGGACGTGACGGATTCCAGATCCGCCGTACCTCCATCGAGACCGGAATCTATTGCATCACCGCAATGGATACAGCTGTTGCCCTTGCAAAATCCCTCGAGAATGCAATGGCACAGGAGAGTCTCTCCCTCGTCGACATCGCCTCAATTTGACCACCGGGGACGGAGTCAGTGGGCCCGGGGACGTGGTTTAAGTGGACATTTTAAATTAAGGCAGGCAGAATTGTTTTTCTGCCTGCTTTATGTTATTCTATAAGTTGTAGTATTGCCTTTTTGTATCGAAATAGAATTCTTCTAGTATCGGAGGACATTGTCTTGGAAACAAGTGTAATGGTACTTGGTTTAAAGGAAACTTTTATTATTCGTGTACTTGTAAAAAAGCTTAACGATGCGGGCATCAAGACTGACTTCGTTGCTGCAACCATAAACAACATCAACAAGAACTGGGATAACCATTGTCTGGTGGTTTATTATCTTGAGACCCAGGAAATCGTTCCCGATGATGTTGCAAGATTTCTTGGCGATAAATTAAGGGATAGTGATAAGCTCATCATGCTTATCGGAGAGCCCAATGATACCGATAATCTCGCTGCTTCAATTCCAAGTGAACATATAAATGAGATTTTCCCTCGTCCTCTTGATAACCAGAGGTTTATAGATCATGTCTCAGATCTTGTGGGAAAGATCGCACAGGGGGAATTCAAGAAGAGCATTCTTGTTGTAGACGATGATGCCACATATCTTTCTGTTATAAGAGAGTGGCTTAAAGAAGACTACAAAGTTAATATGGCAAATTCCGGACTCCAGGCCATCAAGTGGCTTGGAAACAACACAGTGGACCTTATCCTTCTGGACCATGAGATGCCTGTTACATCGGGCCCCAAGGTTCTTGAAATGCTTAGGAGCGACGACGACACCAAGAAGATTCCTGTTATCTTCCTTACCGGAAAGGGTGACAAGGAGAGTGTTATGCAGGTTGTAGCTCTTAAGCCTGAAGGATATTTCTTAAAGACAGTCAAGAAGGATGAACTCCTTGAGAAACTGTCTGAGTTCTTTGCTTTAAGATAAATCGTAAGTAACGTTTAGTTTAACATTTTAGCAAAAATAAATGGGTGCCGTTTATTCGGCACCCATCATTTTTTTGATCTTGTTTTTGTTGTCGTACATGTGGTCATCCGCTCGTTTGAAGACGCTCTGGAAATCGGAATCTATGTCCCTGTCGTATAGGGCATAACCAATGGCTGCGGATATGTGAAGCCATTCTTCTTTGTGATTGTCATTGTCGATAAGCTTTTTAAGCTCTAATGATAACTTCTCAACTTCAGAAAACTTCTTGTCGGGTATATAAACAACAAATTCATCTCCGCCGACCCTGAAACAATCATAATCCGCGAAAACAATATTTATATAATCCGAAAGCTTCTTTAATGCGATATCACCTTTGTCATGACCATATTTATCGTTAATGGTCTTTAGAAAATTCAGATCGATCATTACGATGGAAAAGTCTGCGTCATGTTCTTCAATAGCTTTGTTGCATTTTGCTTCAATCTCATCAAAGGCCAGTCTATTATAAAGGCCGGTCAAACCATCCATATGGCCCAGACGCTTTTCCTTGTTAGCTGCAATGGCCCATTTTACAGATGTAAAGATCTGCTCGTACTCTACGAGGAAGATAGAACAGATCACGATATACAGCGGAAGGAAATATTTGTTAGTCGGGAATATTCCGATGGCGTTGGTGACATAGGTTATTACCGAAAATCCGATCAATGTAACGATGGGAGAGATCAGGTACTTTCTCATCATTTTTTTGGACTGAATGATCAATGTCCTTGTCTGGGGTAAGAGGGTTTTTATGTAGATGAATGCGAAGAAGGACTGTACAGCAATCTTTACGGCGCCGAAGAACATAATGTTCCTTACGGTGTAAGGCCCCGCAACTTCATCGAACAGTTCAAGTTTGGTTCCCCATATCTGGTCTGTTGTTCCGCAGAACATAAAGGTTAAAACACTGGTAAACAGAGTGGCTGTAAGTCCCAGGAATAATTTGCTTTCCCATATTTCACAGTATAAAAGGCAGAGCGTAAAACAAAGGACTACTGCCTGAATAACCTGTGGAATAGTGTCGTTGTAAAGGTTGATGGAATAGTTTACGAACATGGCGCCAAAAGCAAAGGCGACAGATAAAAGCCAGATGAACCATGTGGTCAAAGTTTTGAATTTTTTAGTAAGAGTACGGGAGGCACAATAGCCTGCCATAATGTAATTGATAGTATTTGTAGCGGTCCAGAGCAGTACGATTTTCATAACTTTTACCTTTTTACAATTTAAATTTTATTAGTTGTTTTAGTTGATGGGTCAATTAGTGAAAATAGATGCTTTATGTGACTACAAAGCCTATTTTACCACATGTTTACATAAATTAACAATATTTTCTGAACCTATTGACAATCAGATGTTCATACTGTATATATAACATATAAACAGTTATGAACACCTAGACACGACAGGAAAGTAATTAACAAGAAACGAGGGATAACCTATGGTGATACTTCAGAATTCCGGGGTTCCGATTTATTTGCAGATTGCGGAGCAGATGAAAGCGGACATAATAAGCGGAAAGATAAAACAGAATGAGTACCTTCCATCCATAAGAGGTTTGGCAAAGGATCTTAGAATTTCGGTTATTACAACAATGAAGGCCTACGATGAACTGGCGGAGGAAGGATATGTTACCGCGGTTCAGGGAAAAGGCTATCTGGTAAATCCTCAGGACACGGAGATGATGCGAGAGCAGCATTTAAGGCGAGTGGAGGATGGATTAACGGATGCAATTAAAGCAGCAAAGCTGGCGGGAATCGGTTCGGAAGAACTTAAGAACATGCTGGAAGTTCTGCTGGAAGATGATCAATAGGTTTTTACAGGGAGTTTAAAGGAGAACTATCATGAACTATTATGAAGATGTAATCACAGGAAAAGACATACATAAGAGCTTCGGTAAATTTACTTTATCTGTACCGGAACTTCATATACCTAAGGGATTTGCAACCGCTCTTATCGGTGAAAACGGAGCAGGTAAGACAACACTTTTGAATATTCTTACAGGCCTTCGTCTGGATGCAAAGGGAGAGCTCACATACTTCGGAAAATACGAAGGAGTTGAGAGCGATAATTACGTAAAAGATGCCATCGGTTATATCGGTGCAGGAAATTATTATCTTCCTCACTGGACCACTAAGCAGGTTTGCGAGATAACATCGCTCCTTTTCGACAGCTTTGATAAGAAGAAGTTCGAGGCAATCGCAGATGCACTTGCTCTTGATTGGAAGGGCAAGATGAATATGCCTAAGAAGGTAAGCGAACTTTCAGACGGTAATAAAGTTAAGCTTATGCTTTGCGGAGCTCTTGCAAGAAAAACAGAAATGCTTATTATGGACGAGCCTGCATCACCCCTTGATCCCCTTATGAGAGACAGACTTTGCGACCTTATCAGAGAGTACCTCAAGAACGGTAACGGAGAGAGAAGCGCATTTTTCTCAACACACAATGTGGCAGATATGGAAAGCGTTACCGATTATGCCATGATCATGGAGCAGGGAAAAATCGTTGAGGAAGGTTTTGTTGAGGACCTTAAGGAGAAGTACATCATTGTTAAGGGCGAGAGTGAGGATACCGCAAAAGCAAGAAACATTCTTTACTCAATTTCAGAATCAAATTACGGATTCAGCGGAGTTTGCCTTGCTGACAGATTAAATGAGTTTGCGGGCATGAATATCCAGACCGAGAGACCTACTCTTACAGATATAAGCGTGGCCGTCATGAAGGCACATTCAAAGCTTAAGTTAACCGAGAGTCTTGCAATATAAGAGGGTATGGAAATGAAAAGTATACGAACTTATTTATCCATGTATCCCACGTCTTATAAAATAGTCTTTTTGATTGGCGGAACAATGGTGATGCTTGGCTTGGCTTTTCTTGCCGCGAACATAGACGGAGCCCAGACAGCAATGACATCCTCCAGATTAATGACTATGGGCGGATATGCCTTTGCCGGAGTAATGCTTGAAATGTACGGAGAAATGTTTTCTCTCGGAGCTCTTTGCAGCAGGAAAAACAGTTTCGGCGAATTGGTTTTATCTTCATCGAAAGGTAGGCTTTTTGCAAAGAGATTTGCGGTTGTAGATGCATTGAGAAAACTCATTATTTATCTGCTTTTTCCTTTTGTAGCAGGCGTAATTGCAAAGTTTACTTATAATCCGACTGTTCCTTTGGGCGCTGTTTTCGGAATCGGAGTTGCTACTTCGTTGGCAAGCATTCTTGAAGTATATGTGTACAGAAAGATTAAGCTTCAGGTTTTACAGGCATTCTGGATGATGTTGTGCGTAATGCTCGGTATCGGACTGGCTACTGTTTTCGCATTTCCGACTGTACCCGGATTTGTCATACTTGGATTAACTGTATTTGTTGCAGCGTTTGCGATTGGTTTTTCATTATTATCGATTAGATCTATCGTTAAAGGTCTGGAGGAAGATTTTTATGACTGATTCAATGGGAAAAGATTTAAAAGTGGGCTGGGGAATGCTAAAGAATACAATAATGTTTAAAAGCAATGCAGCCCTTCTTGCACTATTTACCGTAATAGGTTTCGTTATGGAGTTTACTACCAAAGGCGAAAACATTATGGGCGTATATTTTATGGCCATAATCGGACTCTATGTTTCTCAGTTTTTAAACGGTGTTGCAGTCTCGGAGATGGTTCAGAGTTCTCACTATAAAAGGGCTCTTCTGGTTGATATTCCAACCATAATGATTGCTATTATTCAGCTTGTTGAATACTGTATTCTTGCCGGATTGAGATATTGGTATTGTGCTCAGGCAGGAGAGGTTACTCCTCAGTATACTTCGGGACTTTTGTTCTTCGGATGCTTCTTCTTTATGATTACAATATATAATTTGCTTGTATACAGGGTACCCGTCGCCGGATATGGCCTTCTTGCGATAATAATAATTTCAGTCATTCCCGGTTTTACCGGAGGAAGAGCGTTTAACTACACCGGTATTGCAGGATTCCTTAAGAACCTTCCTATTTGCAATAATTATTGGTACACCTTTGCAACTGGACTTGCAATTGTTATAATCGATGTAGTTGTGTTTTATATTCTTTCAAGAATTCTTTATAAAGTGCCACTTTCAACGAGGATTTGGAAACGTGCTCTTGAAAGACAAAAATAAACACAAATGGTTAGATAAAGGAGAGGAGATTTTTAAATGGTTCAGTTATCAAATCAAAAAAGACTAAAACCCTGGATGGGCGTAATACTTTTTGTGGTTGGTCTTTTATTCTTAATTTTTGCAGGTTCTTACATGCAGCTTAATTGGGGCATGGTGGGACTTGTTACTACAGAACTTGGATTCCTTGCCATCGCAGTTTTATACTGCGTGATCTTTAGAGTAAGCCTCAAGGAAGTGTTCCCCATTAAAAAGGTTACAGGAAAAGACATTCTTGGCCTTATCTTTATGTTCATGGGAAGTTTCCTTTTAAGCCTTGTTTGCGTAGGCTTTTCATCTTTGGTGGTTCCTACCGCCAATGAGAGCATGGAGGCCCTTACAGAGTTCCTTTACGGCAACACTTCAATGTATGTTTTACTTTTCCTTATAGCTGCAGTCCTTCCCGCGATCTGTGAGGAGGCATTTATGAGAGGCTCAGTCCTTTCAAGTTTCAGAAGCCTTAAACACGATTGGGTGATCTGCCTTATCATTGGTCTTATGTTTGGTATCCTTCATCTGGATCCCTTGAGATTTTTAAACACCGCATGTCTCGGCGCGATCCTTGCCTGGATCATGACCAAGAAGAATAACTTCATTCTTCCTGTACTGATGCACCTTATAAACAATACTGTTTCAACCCTTGCAGGATTTATCAGCGTTAAGGCTATGGGCGGAAGCGACATGGTCATGGCAGCCCAGGAAGCAGCTTCAGTAACCAGCCCGCTTACCAATCTTGGAACATATCTGATAATGGGATTTTCGTTCCCCATCCTTCTTGTTCTTGGAGCAATGTTCCTTGACAGAGAGCATCATAAGGCTAAGAGATTCCTTGTTGCAGGTATCATTTCCGGAGTCCTTTTTGCAAGCGGAATCTGTTTGACATTGATCTCAACCGCAACCAAAGGTGGCCTAATGGGCGATTCTCTTCTTACCTGGAATTCTTCTTATGTGGTTACGGAAGAAAACGTTAACGGTAAGAATCTTGCAGAAGCAGGAATTGATATTGATGAAGAAGGTATTCATATGATAGTAGTTTCTTCAACTGCTATGGGTGGAGAAATCACTTTCATAATGGAAGATGAAAACGGAGAAAAAATAATTTCTAAGACTTCCAAGAGCCTTCTTGTTGTAAGCGAAGCAAAGACTTTGGAGCCCGGACATTATTTGCTTTATTTCACAGGTGGCGAAGACGTTGTGGGAAAGACATTTACGTACGAAGTCATTGTGAAATAGCAATATGAGTGGTAAAATAGTGATGTGTGACTGAGAGGTCAGGCATCACTTTTTTTATTAGACTTTAAAGCTCTGCTATTGGTAAAAATATGAGAGAAAAAATTTCTAATGAAACAAAAATATATACCATAGTTGTTGTAAACCTTATGCTTCTGGCAGTACTGTTTCTGATGCTTGGAAACGACCTGCTTCCCCGCGAAGCAAGAGGGTTTGACGAAGCGGTTGTTCCGCTTGAAACACAATGGTATGTAGTTGGGATCAATGGTTCAAAAACAGAGATCACTCCGCCCACCAATGTAGACATTCCCAAAGGGGAGTGGATGACGGTTGAGTGCGTTCTACCTGAAATAGCCAATGACAGACAGATCCTTATGTTTCGAAGTTCTCAGCAGGATCTTAAAGTATTCATAGACGGTACACTTCGCGATGTATATACAACTGCGGACGTACGCCCTTTCGGTTCTTCCAGTAAATCCACAAACGTTATAGTTGATATCGATACAAAAGACAGCGGAAAAGTCCTTACTTTGGCTTTGATGAGCCCCAATGACTATTCCGGTACATTTAATCAGGTATATGTCGGTACCTTTACGGGAGCTCTCAGACTGCTTGTTATCCAGCATGGTTTTCAGCTTTTCCTTGCATGGAATCTGTTAACCATTGGTTTGGTTACTTCAGCCATCGGTGTGTTTTTGCAGTACAGATACAAGTTCGTCTTCCCCATGAAATACGCGGCATGGGCAGCGATCGCATCTTCAATTCAGGCAATTGCAGAATCTAAATTAAGACAGTTCTACACACCCAATATGTCTGTGGATGCGGCAGTTTCATATTTTATCGTAGGAGTAGTTCCGACGTCACTGGTCCTTTATGTTGATGCTATTCAAAAGGGCAGACATAAGAAGATTCATAGGCCTATGGTCATTTTGTGTATCCTGAACATGATCATGAACCTTGTGCTTCAGCTTACAGATGTTCAGGATCTTATGGATTCACTGACAAGGACATATGCTCTCTGTGCAGTGACAATGGTTACTGTGGTTTGCTCTGCGGTGCTTGATTTCAAGCAGGGTCATTTTGCAGAGACAAGAGTTCCGCTCATCGGTGTTACGATCATGTATATAACCGGAATCGCCGAGATCTTTTCTCAGCTTGCCCACTCCCTCAGATTTACCACCTTTTTCCTGAACATCGGAGCAGTGGTACTGATCATCGGAGCGGTCATGGACAGCGTCGGTCAGATCGCAAAGCTGAGTAAAGAAAAGCATCAGGCAGTCCTTGCAAACAGTGCAAAATCAGACTTCCTTGCAAATATGTCTCACGAGATCCGTACACCCATCAACTCCATAATGGGTATGAACGAAATGATCTTAAGAGAGTCCGGCGAGGACGAGATCAAGGTCTATGCGTCAGATATTAAAAGAGCCAGTGAGAACCTTCTTGATATCGTCAATGATATCCTTGATTTCTCAAAGGTTGAGTCCGGAAAGATGGATATAGTTGCGGACGAATACGAACTTGCGAACCTTGTTAAGGACACGGACAATGTTATGAGAGTCCGGGCGGAAAGCAAGAACCTTGACTTTAAGATCAAGGCGGATCCCAGCTGTCCTGCTCGGCTTTACGGCGATGAATCAAGAGTAAGACAGGCAATCTTTAATATCGTTGGAAATGCCATTAAATATACAGAAGAGGGAAGAGTAACCTTAAGCATTTCTTACGAACCTATAAGAAATATTGATAACCCCGACAGCATTCTCATGAGATTTGCCGTTGCGGATACGGGTATCGGGATCAAGGAAGAGGATCAGGGGAAACTCTTTAACAACTTCGAGAGATTTGAACTTAAGAGAAACAGAAATATTGAAGGCAGCGGCCTCGGACTTGCCATAACCGACAGGATCGTTAAGCTGATGAAGGGCTGGATCAAGGTGGACAGCGTCTACGGGAAAGGCTCGACATTTACTATTTATATCCCTCAGGGAATCGTGGGAAGCGCCCTTATAGGTGATGTTCAGGAGAAACTTAAGGAGAACGGAAAGAACATCCAAAGTTATCACGAAAGCTTTAAGGCGCCCGGAAGGAAAATCCTTGTTGTTGACGACGTTGCCATGAATGCAAACGTTGTCAAAGGACTTCTTAAGAAAACCGAAGTCTCGGTATATACCGCACTAAGCGGACTGGACTGTATCGAGATGTGCAAGAAAGAGAAGTTTGATATTATTTTAATGGATCATTTCATGCCTAATATGGATGGAATAGAGACTCTGATGGAATTAAGAAAACGTAAACTCATCGATTGTCCCGTTGTTGCTCTTACCGCAAATGCCATTTCGGGTATGAAAGAAATGTTCCTTGAAAAGGGCTTCTCCGATTACCTTTCAAAACCTGTTAAACCTGCAGAACTGGAGGCAGTTGTCAAAAAGTATTTAAATGCTGAGAAAGACGCAGAAAATTAGGGTTTATCGGTTGATTTTGGGGAAACGGTTTGATATAATTGGTTGCGTTGCGCTACTAGGCGCATAACTCATATTTATTTAAGAAAGAGAGAAAACACTATGTCAGAAAACAAATGGCTTCGCGGTGCAATTCCCGCCCTGCTCCTTCACATGAGTATCGGTACTGTTTACTGCTGGTCAATCTTTTCACAGGAGATTGCAAGCTATATCGGATGGTCCAAGTCATCTTGTGAGTGGGCATTCTCATTCGCAATCTTCTTCCTTGGTATGTCAGCTGCATTCCTTGGAAATATCGTCGAGAAGGATATTCACAAGTCATCACTCATCGCAACTATCTGCTTTGCAAGTGGTATGGCAGGAACCGGATTCTTTATCTGGTACGGCGGACAGCATCAGGGTAGCATCGTTGCTCTTATCGGTATCTACATTTGCTACGGCTTCATCATGGGTGTAGGTCTTGGTACCGGTTACCTTTCACCCGTTAAGACTCTTATGCTTTGGTTCCAGGATCGTAAAGGTCTTGCTACCGGACTTGCGGTTGCAGGTTTCGGTGCTGCTAAAGCAATTGCTTCACCCATCATGACTTCAATGCTTACCGGTCTTTCAACTGCCGGAAGCGAGATCAATGGCGTTGGAAACGGTATTTGGAAGATGTTCCTTGTACTTGCAGGCGCATACTTTGTAATGATGTTCATTGGACACCTTCTTCTTAAGAAGCCCGCAGGATGGCATGAGCCCACCGGCGCAGAGAAGGGACCTTCAATGTTCCAGGTTATCAAGTCAAAGCCCATCGGAACTTACATCGGCATTTGGCTTATGTTCTACATCAATATCACCTGCGGTCTTGCACTTATCTCTCAGGAGAAGATGATCGTAAAGTGCATCGGCCTTGCGGGATTAGCAGGCGTTATGTCCACCATCTCCGCTATCTTCAATGCAGGCGGACGTCTTGGATTCTCAGCAATGGCTGACGGAATGAAGGACAGAAACACTGTTTACAAGATCATTTTCGTTATTTCAATCGTGCTTACAGCTATCGTTATCCTTACCAAGGGTATCGGAAATGCAAATGTTGACGGTAACAAGAACATGCTCCTCGTAGTACTTGTACTTGCACTTATCTTCATGGTAAATGCAGGATACGGCGGAGGATTCTCAAACGTACCCAACCTTCTTTCCGACCACTACGGAATGAGCAACATTTCAGCTATCCATGGTCTTACCCTTTCAGCATGGGGTATCGCAGGACTTACCGGAAACCAGATGGCAAGCTTCATCGTTAACAAGCTTTGCGCTTCATCTGCATACGAGACTGTTATCGACGGACATACTTACACTGTAAACCCCGTTGGTTATCAGACCGTTCTCTATGTTACCTGCGCACTTTACGTTGTAGCACTTCTTCTTTCACTCTTCCTCGTTAGACCTTCAGAGAAGGCTCTCGAGGCTAAGGCTGCAAAGAAAGCTGCAAAGTAATTTGTGATTAATTACGATTTTCAAACTCCCGATCAACTTTGGTCGGGAGTTTTTTTGTTTATTTTGCTAGTGTTTCGGGGGCCTCATCCCCTTTATAATTCCTGAATAATATGCTAAAATAAATGGGTTATGGGACCTAAGAGAAATTACCAATCAGAACTTGAAAAAATCATTAAAAGATCGAATCACGAAGAGCCACCGACGCTTCTTCTTCATGCCTGCTGTGCTCCGTGCAGCAGTCATTGTCTCGAGTATTTATGCAAGCATTTCAAAGTGACCGTTTATTATTACAATCCTAATATAACTGCGGGGGCGGAATACAGAAAGCGGGTTGCCGAAGAGAAAAGACTCATTGCGGCTTTTAATTCCGAGATCATTTGGGGAGAAAGAGAAGGCAATCCCATTGCCATCAGAGAGGGCAATTACGATCCACGACGATTCTATGAAGCTATCAGAGGTTTGGAAGATCTTGGAGAAGGAAGCGAGAGATGCTTTAAATGTTTTGAACTTCGCCTTGAACAGACCGCGAGAGCCATGGGAGACGGATACGATTATTTCACCACGACTTTGACCATTTCACCTCTTAAGAACGCCGACAAATTAAACGAGATCGGCGAGAGAATGGCTGAGAAGTACGGTGTTAAATGGCTTCCTTCCGATTTTAAGAAAAAGGAAGGCTATAAAAGATCTATTGAACTTTCGGAAAAATACGATCTCTACAGACAGGATTACTGCGGTTGCGGCTATTCCAAAATGGAGAGAGAAAGAGAGAAAGTCCGAAGAGGCGAAATGCCTGCAGTTTTAGTTACCGGAACTACACAAAAAATTTATTAATTTTTTAGAATAAATCTATTTCGAACGCGGAATAGCAAGTGATAGAATAACAGAGTTGAATAATTTTAAGAGGATTGATTTATGAAAAAATTACTTGATTTGCTCACAGAAGAGATGGGCAAGGCTTTTGAGAAGGCAGGATACGGAGCGGAGCTTGGAAAGGTTACCGTTTCAAACCGTCCCGACCTTTGCGAATATCAGTGTAACGGCGCTATGGCAGGCGCTAAGCAGTACCACAAAGCACCTATTATGATTGCCAATGAAGTAGCAGAAGTTTTAAAGGAGATGCCCGTATTTTCAGAGGTAAATGCGGTAGCTCCCGGATTCCTTAACCTTAAGCTTTCAGAGAGCTATCTTGCAGAGTACCTTAAGGGCATGAGAGCCGATGAGAAGTTTGGCTTTGAGCCTTCAATGGCAAAGGAAAAGGTTGTTATCGACTACGGCGGAGCTAACGTAGCAAAGGCTCTTCACGTTGGTCACATCCGTTCCGCAAACATCGGAGAGTCTGTTAAGAGAATCTTCCGTTTTGCAGGAAACGAAGTAATCGGCGATGCACACCTTGGAGACTGGGGCCTTCAGATGGGCCTTGTTATCTGCGGTATCAAAGAGAGACAGCCCGACCTTGTTTACTTTGACGAGTCCTTTACCGGCGAATATCCCGAAGAGTGCCCCGTAACCATCAGGGAACTTGAAGAGATCTATCCCGCATCAAGCGCTAAGTCAAAGGAAGATCCCGAGTACAAGGCAAAGGCAATGGAAGCTACCAAGAAGCTCCAGGACGGCGTTCCCGGATACAGAGCTCTTTGGCACAATATCATGAAAGTATCCATTGGTGACCTTAAGAAGAACTACAGCTCTCTTAACGTTGATTTCGATCTTTGGAATGGTGAGAGCAGCGTTCACGACATGATCCCCGCAATGGTTGACTACATGAAGAAGGGCGGCTGGGCTCACATCAGTGAGGGTGCACTTGTTGTAGATGTTGCAGAAGAGACCGATACCAAGAAGGTTCCTCCCTGCATGATCTTAAAGAGCGACGGAGCTTCTCTTTACAACACCACCGACCTTGCAACCATTCAGCAGCGTATGCGTGACTTTAATCCCGACCGTATCGTTTACATCGTAGACAAGCGTCAGGAACTCTACTTTGAGCAGGTATTCCGCTGCGCAAGAAAGACCGAGCTTGTTAAGCCCGAGACTAAGCTTAATTTCCTTGGCTTCGGTACCATGAACGGCGCTGACGGAAAGCCTTTCAAGACCCGTGACGGCGGCGTTATGAGACTCGAGAATCTCATTAACGATACCAAGGCTGAGATGTATGAAAAGATCAAGGAAGGACGCCCTGTTTCCGATGAGGAAGCTAAGCAGATCGCAGACGTAGTTGCAATCTCAGCTCTTAAGTATGGCGACCTCTCAAACCAGGCGTCAAAGGATTATGTATTTGATATCGATCGCTTCACCTCATTTGAGGGAGACACCGGTCCCTACATCCTTTACACCATCGTAAGAATTAAATCAATCCTCGCTAAGTTTGTAGAGAACGGCGGAGATTACAATAAAGCACAGCTTGGAGAAGCAAAGAACGAGTTTGAAAAGGCTCTTCACATGGAGATTGCTCAGTTCGGACAGATCATGGACAGCGCGGTTACCGAGATTGCTCCTCACAAGATTTGCGGCTACATCTACGACGTAGCAAATGCATTCAACAAGTTTTATCACGAAACCCAGATCCTCGGTGAGACCGACGAGGCACGCAAGGACAACCTTATCGCCCTCCTCGTACTCACCCGCGACATCCTCGAGACCAGCATTCACTTGCTTGGATTTGAGGCACCTGAGAGGATGTGACGTAATAACAAGCCAAGCAATTTGCGAAAGCATACGACGGATGGGAGCGTGCTCACAAGACGGCGTATGATAAGCAAATTATTTGGCGACAAACGACATGAAATAGAATGCAGAGCATTCTATGAATAGCGTTTGTCGCGGCTTAGCGGAAAAAGAAAGGAATTACATGGTAGGAAGAATCCTCAAAGAAGTAAAGCAGTATACCTTCGCATCAATCATTACCCCGGTCTCCATGATCCTCGAAGTAGTCATGGAACTCTCCATTCCTTATCTCATGGCCTCTATCATTGATAAGGGCGTAGAGGCAGGAAACATGAAGCATATCCTGGTTGTGGGCGGCTACATGGTAATAGCCGCACTCTTTGGATTGCTTGGCGGATTGCTCGGAGGAAGATTCGGCGCGAAAGCCAGCGCGGGACTTGCAAGAAACCTGCGTGAGAGCATGTACAACCGTATACAGAGCTTTTCATTCTCAAATATCGACAAGTTCTCGACATCCGGACTTGTTACAAGACTTACTACGGATGTCACCAATATTCAGAACGCATATCAGATGATGCTGAGAATCGCTGTTAGAGCGCCTCTTAGTATGATAATCGCTCTTATTATGGCATTCAGCATCAATAAAAAGATTGCATCCATCTATCTGATTGCCCTTGTTTTCCTTGCAGTGGTAATGATTACTATCATGCTTAACGCAACAGGAACCTTCAACAAAGCATTCCCCAAGTACGATGCTTTGAATGAGTCCATCCAGGAAAACGTTGCTGCAATCCGTGTAGTAAAGGCGTATGTTCGTGAAGAGCAGGAAATCAACAAGCTCCATGTGGCTGCAAAGAATATCTACGATATTTTCGTTAAGGCGGAGATGAAGATATCCGTTGCATTCCCCATCATGAATCTTGTTGTATATGCGTGCATCATTCTCATCAGCTGGATCGGTGCAAAGATGATCGTTGCAGGAGACCTCACCACAGGTGAGCTTACAAGCCTTTTGGCATACTGCATGTCAATCCTCTTCAGTATGATGCTCCTTATGATGATATTTGTAATGATCTCAATGAGTATTGCAAGTATGAAGCGTGTTTCGGAAGTGCTTAACGAGGAGCCCGACATTGTTAATCCCGAGAATCCCGTTTTAGAGGTTCCCGACGGAAGTATTGTATTTAAGAATGTTGATTTCTCCTATCACAAAGAAGGCGGAGAACCTGTTCTTAAGAACATCAATCTGGACATTAAGTCCGGTGAAGTAATCGGAATCATGGGTGCCACCGGTTCATCAAAGACCTCGCTGGTTAATCTTATCAGCAGACTCTATGATGTAACGGAAGGCGAAGTGCTTGTAGGCGGAAGAAACGTTAAGGAATATGACCTTACCGCTTTACGAAGCCAGGTTTCCGTTGTGCTTCAGAAGAATGAGCTCTTTACCGGAACCATATACGAAAACCTTCGCTGGGGTAATCCCGAAGCCACCGAGGAGCAGTGTAAAGAAGCATGTAAGCTTGCTTGCGCAGATGATTTCATTACATCCTTCCCCGATGGTTACGAGACTCATATTGAGCAGGGCGGAACCAATGTATCCGGCGGACAGAAGCAGAGACTTTGCATTGCAAGAGCTCTTCTTAAGAATCCTAAGGTACTTATCCTTGACGATTCCACCAGCGCAGTTGATACGGCTACCGATGCAAGAATCAGGAAGGCTATGAGGGAGGCAATCCCCGGAACCACAAAGATTATTATTGCTCAGCGTATCAGCTCCATTCAGGATGCAGACAGAATAATCGTTCTCGATGATGGCGAAATCAATGCATTTGATACTCACGAGAACCTCCTTAAGAATAACGAAATCTACCGCGAGGTCTATGAATCACAGACCGGCGGAAGCCGCGATTTCGATGAAACGGAGGTGAGTTAAATGCCGCCTATGAGAGGAGCAATGGGAAGGCCAAAGCCGAAGCTTGAAAATCCCGGAAAGATCTTTTTCAGAATTCTGGGAAGCGTCTTCAGTAATTACGGCGTCCATTTAGTATTTGTATTTTTATGTATCATAATCAGCGTTTTTGCAAGCTTGCAGGGAACGCTGTTTATGAAGAATCTCATCGACGATTATATTAAGCCGATGCTTTTATCGGAGGGACCTGCTGATTTTGCACCCCTCGCAAGAGCAATCCTCAGAGTGGCTATTTTCTACCTTTTGGGAGCTGTAGCCGGATATGCTCAGAATGTATTGATGATCTATGTCACACAGGGAAGCCTTAAGAACATGCGTAATAAGCTGTTCGAGAGAATGGAGAAATTACCCATCGGTTATTTCGATTCCCATGCGCGTGGAGATATCATGTCAACTTACACCAATGATATCGACACCATGAGACAGATGATCAGCCAGTCACTCCCTCAGATGATCAACTCTGTAATTACAGTTGTATCAACTTTTGTGAGTATGGTTGTTTTAAGTATTCCTCTTACCGTAGTGACCCTTGTTATGGTCGGGGTAATGATGATGTCTTCAAAGTTTATTGCCGGACGAAGCAGCAAGAACTTTGTTGAACAGCAGAAGAAACTTGGTGCCGTAAACGGATACATCGAAGAGATGATGAACGGACAGAAGGTTATCAAGGTATTCTGTCATGAAGAAGAAGGAATGGCAAAGTTTAGGGAACTTAATGATTCCCTCTTTGAGAGCGCCGACAAGGCAAATGCCTATGTTAACGTGCTTATGCCCGTTAACGCTCAGCTGGGTAACGTAAGCTACGTTATCTGCGCTATAGTGGGCGGTATTTTGACTATATTTGTCCCCGCCTCAAGTCCTTTCTCGTTTACCGTTGGTGGACTTGTCAGCTTCCTTACACTGAACAAGAACTTTACCATGCCCATCAATCAGATCTCTCAGCAGTTCAACTCCATTGTTATGGCTCTTGCAGGTGCTGACAGAATCTTTAAGCTCATGGACGAGACTCCCGAGACTGACAACGGCTATGTAATGCTTGTTAATGCCAAGGAAGAAAACGGTCAGCTTGTTGAGTGCAAGGAAAGAACAGGCACCTGGGCCTGGAAGCACACCCACCGGGCAGATGGAAGCGTTGATTACAAGCCTCTCTGCGGAGACATCGTATTCGATGGTGTTGACTTTGGATATGTACCCGAGAAGATGGTTCTCCACGACATTGTTCTTCATGCCCTTCCCGGTCAGAAGATTGCATTCGTAGGATCAACCGGTGCAGGTAAGACAACTATTACAAACCTTATCAACCGCTTCTATGACATTCAGGACGGTAAGATCAGATACGACGGAATCAACGTCAACAAGATTAAGAAAGCGGACCTTCGAAGATCCCTTGGAATGGTTCTTCAGGATACCCACCTCTTTAGCGGAACCATCGCTGACAATATCCGCTACGGTAAGCTGGATGCAACCGATGAGGAAGTAAAGGCAGCAGCAAAACTTGCCAATGCCCACAGCTTTATTAAGAAGCTTCCGGAAGGATACAATACAGTAATTAGCGGTGACGGTGCAAACCTGAGTCAGGGACAGCGCCAGCTCCTTGCCATTGCAAGAGCTGCAATAGCCGATCCTCCGGTTCTTATTCTTGATGAGGCAACCAGCTCAATCGATACGCGTACAGAGCGTATCGTACAGGAAGGTATGGACAGACTTATGGGCGGAAGAACAACCTTCGTCATTGCCCACAGACTTTCCACCGTTAAGAACTCAGACCTTATCTGTGTACTTGAGCATGGACGCATCGTAGAGCGCGGAACTCACGATGAACTTATCGAGGCAAAGGGAAGATACTACACCCTTTACACCGGTAATAAGATTGCAGAATAATTATTTGGACTACGCACTCTTAATGTAATACATTTTGGGTGCGTGTCTTGTTTTAAGGATTAACCTAATGGCAGAGAATAAAACTTTTATTCCCAAGGCGGTCATCTTTGACCTTGACGGAACAATAATAGATACGGAGCGTTTTTACCGAAAGGTTTGGCCCGCAGCTTTAAAGCATTTCGGATACGATATGAGCGATTCCCAGGTGCTGGAGCTGAGAAGCCTCGGAAGACCTTTTGCTCCAAGAAAGCTCAAGGACTGGTTTGGTGAAGATTTTGATTATGACAAAGCAAGAGGCTACCGCAAGGAGCTTTTTGAAGAGTGCGTAAAAGAAGAGGGCATCAGGCTTAAGCCCGGTGTTAAGGAACTCCTTGAATTCTTGAAACAGCAAGGCATCACCATAGCCATTGCTACAGCTACGGATGTTCCGAGGGCTACAAGGTATCTCGACGCTGTTGGGATAACGGATCTTTTTGATAAGATCTGCAGCGCAGCGGATGTTCCCGAAGGAAAGCCAAAGCCGGGAGTATATCTCGAGGCTTGTAAGCAGCTGGGACTTGATCCTTCTGACTGCTTTGCAGTTGAGGATGCTCCAAACGGAATAAAGTCCGCTCACGATGCGGGATGTAAAGTTATATTTGTTCCGGACCAAACGGATGATGAGCCCGAGGCTGAGAAACTTTGCTTTGCCAAGGTTAAGACTGCGGACAAGATAATGGAACTCATAAGTAAATAAGCCCGGAATATTAAAAAGACTAAAGAGATCATGCACAGAATAAACAGAAAATACTCGGACATTTACAAAAGCATAGAGAAACGAAGAACGAGCCTGAACGAATCCTTTATGAAGGTGGCGAAAGCGATCAACAGCCTTTCCGGAAGTTCCGTGGATGAAGAGTCCATTAAAAAGCACAGGGCTTCCGTTGAAAAGGTGAGCCGACTTGTTACTCCGAAAGAAGATGTGGAGGTTGAGCGCTTTAGCGTTGGAAACGTTAACTGCGAATCCGTAAGGAAGCGGGAAGATTTTAATCCTCACTACGCCATCCTTTATGCTCACGGTGGAGGATATTTAAGCGGTGGTCTTGATTACGCAAGGATCCTTGCTGTAAAGATGGCGGTAGAAACAGGATTTACGGTTTATACCTTTGATTACAGGCTTGCACCGGAGCACACATATCCCGCGCCGCTTGAAGATATAACAGCGGTATGGGAGCATTTGACGGGTGGTCTTTATCTGCCGGGACATGTATTTCTTGCGGGGGATTCCGCAGGCGGAAATCTTGTTCTTTGCCATACCCAAAAGCTAATGGCGGAAGGAAAGGACTTGCCTAAGGAACTTTTACTTTTCAGCCCCTGGACGGACATGACTGCGGAGGCAGAGTCGTACGTAACCAACGGTGATATCGACCCTGTTTTGTCAAAGGAATTTGTCATCAGCGCAGCCAAGGTTTATACGGGAGCAGAAGAGGGGCTTGATGATCCGAAGTACAGCCCTCTTTTCGGACACTTTAAAGGCTTCCCAACCACCTTTATAATGACGGGAAAAAATGAGATCTTAATAGACGATAGTTACAGACTTTGTGATAAAATAAAAGAGGCGGGCGGAAGAGCCTTTTTGGATGTTGAAGAAAAGGGCTGGCATGTTTATCAGCAATCCCCCGTTCATATAGCGTCGAACGCAATAAAAAGACTCGCTTCGCATCTTGCGGAGGAGATAAACGAGAGAGATAAAAATAATGAGTAGTACCAATTGGTATAAACTTGATAATGTCGCCAAGGTTTTCCTTGCAACGGTTAATAAGAGGGATACAAGAAGCCTTAGAGTCAGCTGTACCCTTAAAGAAGAGATCGATCCTGAACTCCTTCAGGAAGCGGTTTTGTCCGCAATCCAGGACAGACCCCAGGTTCAGGTCCGTATCAGGCGAGGTGTTTTCTGGCACTACCTTGAGGACACGGATATCATGCCCGTTGTCAGCGAGGAGAAGGACCGCATCTGTCCCCTTTTATATGTTCATTCAAGAGCGATGCTCCACTATCAGGTAACCTATTTCGGAAACAGGATCAATCTTGATATTTTCCATGCCATCTGTGACGGAACCGGAGCCCTTGAATTCTTAAATATCATTGTCCTTGATTATCTTAGGCTTCGTTATCCCGGAGAGTATACGGATATCGCAGTCCATTCCGGAGCCACTGCCGATGACCTTTCACAGGACAGCTTTAGGCAGTTTTTCGAGAACATGGATATTTCTCTGTCGGGACGTCAGCCCAAGCAGGTTTCTTACCATCCCGGCGGATTAAAACTTCCTTACAATCAATTACAATTCTTTGAACTTCACATGCCCCTTGACCAGGTTAAATCCAAGGCCAAGGAAATTGGCGTGTCCATAACAAGTTATCTGGGTGCACTGTGGATGCTCTCAATCTATAACGAGATCCCGCCGAGGAAGAGGAAGCTTCCCATTACGGTTTCACTTCCTGTTAACCTTAGAAATTATTACCCCTCCCATACCACGAGGAATTTCTTTAACAACATCAATGTTTCTCATTTGTTTAAGGGAGATATATCACTGGAAGAGCTTGCCAAGGAGTTTGACGAATCCTTTAAGAGCAAACTTGATCCCGAGAGCATAAAGAAGCAGATGGACAGCTTTGAGACCATGGAGTTTTTTGCCCCTGTCCGCGCTGTGCCTCTTTTCATTAAGCAGCCCGTTGTCCGCTATTTCTCAAAGAAATCCGACAGCAAGGCCTCCATGGTGTTCTCTAATCTTGGCATCATGTCGCCTCCGGGAGATATGGGAGAGCGGATTGAGAATTATTCGGGATTCTGCAGTGCCAACAAGATCTTCTCCACCATGTTTTCATATAACGGAGAACTTACTCTCGGAATTTCATCGCCCTTATCAAATACCGGAGTTATCAAGAACTTTGTAAGATATTTATCCGGAACGGGCGTGAATATAAAAGCTTATGCAACGGAGGTGATCCGCTGATGAGAAAATGTCCTTATTGCAAAATTGAAGTGGGTGGAGACCTTGTTAAATGTCCCATCTGCCAGAGTAAATTAATGGGAGAGCCGGAGAAGGCTTATTTCCCTAAGCCGGTTAACCAGCAGAGACGTTCGAATTTTTATAAGATCCAGATCTTTGTTGTATGGGTCATCGCAATCCTTGGATTATCCGCCGAATACCTGCTTGGAATCAAGATCCCGACTTTTGAAACTATCCATTGGAGTCCCATACTTGTTTTGTGGCTTGCAGCTTTTGAGTTCCTTATCATGCGTCAGTTTAAGCCGGGAACGGGACACGCAAGAAAAGTTACTTCCGTGGTTTTTGTTATCCTGATACTTCTCATATTTACCACGTACTTCTTTGATATTGTGAAGATCAAAGGAAACGAAGTAAGTCTGTTTGAAATCACAACGGATTGGATAGCACCAACGGTTATCGTCGGCAGTATCATCGCAAACTTTGTACTTGTGCTGATTGATAAAAAGGGCAACACCATGTCCTATCTTTTGACAAACCTGCTTGTTGGTATTGTTCCCTATATCATTATTCACTTCCAGGGAAAGAGCACACCTCTTGGCTGGATCATATGTCTTGTCTTAAGCGTAATCTTCTTCATCGGAGTGGTTACATTTAAGGGCCGTACGGTGCTGAATGAGATACAGAGAAGGTTCAATCTTTAATTGATTTTTTATGTACAGAGTGCTAAACTTGTGATTGTGGGCCATCGTTATTATTTTAACATGCATACGGATGTTGATATTTCATAAAACGCGTAGCCACTTCTCATTAATAATTCACATTTGAAAGGAAATTTAAAAATGAGCAGACCGTTCGAACAACTTGTTGAAAAGGTAAAGAATTTCGAGATGAAGAAAGTTTCTGTTGCAGTAGCACAGGATTCAGCCGTTATCGAGGCTGTACGTGCCGCTAAGGACAGACAGATCGCAGATGCCATTCTTGTCGGAGATGAGGACAAGATCAAGGCAGTTGCAAAGGAAATTAACGTTGATATTTCTGATTTCAAGATCATCGACGTAAAGGACGATATTGAGGCTTCTCTTACCGCTGTTAAGCTTGTTCGCGACGGCGAGGCTGATATGTATATGAAGGGCCTTATTCAGACCAAGGACTTCTTAAAGAGCGTTCTTGACAAGGAAGTTGGACTTAGAACCGGTAAGCCCCTTTCACACGTTTGTGTATTCGATGTAAAGGGATATGACAGACTTATGTTCCTTACCGACGTTGCATTCATGACCTATCCCACTCTTGAGGATAAGGTTGCCATCATCAACAACACTCTTGAGATCACTTCAGCTTGCGGAATTGAGAATCCCAAGGTTGCTCCTCTTGCAGCAGTAGAAGTTGTTAACCCCAAGATGCCTTGCACCGTTGAGGCTGCAGAGCTTACCAGAATGAACAAAGAGGGTGAGATCACCGGATGTATCGTTGACGGACCTCTTTCACTTGACCTTGCTATCGAGCCCGAAGCTGCAAAGCATAAAGGAGCTACCGACCGTGCTATCCAGGGTGATGCAGATGTTCTTCTCTTCCCCGATATCCACGCAGGTAATCTTGTTTACAAGGCAATGGTTCACATGGCTGACGAGATCAACGGTAACATCATCACCGGTACCAAGGCTCCCGTTATCCTTACTTCACGTTCAGACTCATTCGAAGTAAAGGTTAACTCCCTTGCACTCGGCGCACTTGTTGCAGAATATAAGAAGAATAATCAGTAAACATTAGCCTTCCACAGGGGGCTAAAAGGAGAGGTATAAAATATGGCAATTAAAAGTTTGATCATCAATCCCGGTTCAACATCAACAAAGATCGGTGTTTATGAGGATGAGACCCTTCTCTTTGACGAGACCCTTCGTCACTCAACAGAAGAGATCGCTCAGTATGCATCAATCATTGACCAGAAGGATTTCAGAAAGAATATCATCGTAAACTTCCTTAAGGAAAAGAATTTCGATATGAAGGAGCTTGGCATGGTTGTAGGCCGTGGCGGACTTTTAAAGCCCATTCCCGGCGGAACCTATACCGTAACCGATAAGCTTCTTGCAGACCTTAAAGTAGGTGTTCAGGGTCAGCATGCTTCCAACCTCGGCGGTATCCTTGCAAGAGAGATCGGCGATGAACTCGGAATCCCTTCATTCATCGTTGACCCCGTTGTAGTTGACGAGCTTGAGCCCGTAGCAAGAATCTCAGGTGTTCCTGAGATCGAGAGAAAGTCAATCGACCATCCTCTTAACCAGAAGGCTATGGCAAGAAGATATGCTAAGTCCATCGGAAAGAGTTATGAAGATATCGATGTTATCGTTGTTCACATGGGTGGCGGTACTTCTACCGGTGTTCACAAGCACGGCAAGATGGTAGACGTATTCGCAGCTCTTAACGGCGATGGTGCATTCTCTCCCGAGAGAGCAAACGGCGTTCCCGCACTTTCACTTGTTGAGATGTGCTATTCAGGAAAGTACACCGAGGCTGAGATGAAGAAGAAGATCGTCGGAAACGGCGGATTCAATGCTTATCTTGGAACCAACGATATGAGAGAAGTAACCGCAAGAGTAGAAGCAGGCGATGAGAAGGCTAAGCTCGTAAGAGATGCTTTCATTTATCAGATCTGCAAGAACATCGGCGCTTGCGCTACCGTTCTTCAGGGAAAGGTTGACCAGATCATCCTTACCGGTGGTATCGCATACGGCAAGACCGTAACCGATGACATCGCCAAGAGCGTTGACTGGATTGCTCCCGTTACCGTATATGCAGGCGAGGATGAGCTCCTTGCACTTGCTCAGGGCGGACTCAGAGTCCTCAACGGAGAAGAGAAAGCAAAAGAGTACTAAAATCAAATCTAGACACATAAGAAAAGGCCCCCGAATTTCGGGGGCCTTTGTTGTTCTCTACAGCAGTTCTGCTATGAAAAGGTCGGGGCGTTCCATAAGGTTGACATAGTCGTAACCGCACTGTACAACGGGGCGGGAGAGCTTTTCTTTGTTGAGCATAATGATCTCGCCTTCACGGCCGTCGTTTAATACGCAGGCATTTCTTACGTATGTAGCGCCAACATTTGTAAGGAAGGTAAGAATGAACTCCGGATCATATTTCTCGAAGCCTTCTTCTTCGAAGATCTCGATAACACGGAAGGGACATAAGGGACCGCGGTAAACGCGGGCTGCAGTCATGGCTTCGTATACATCAGAGATGGCGGTGAGGCGGGCGAATCTGTCGATTGCGTCTCCCGTAAGCTGAAGGGGATATCCGCTTCCGTCATTTCTCTCGTGGTGCATGAGAGCGGTATTTAATACGTGCTCATCAAGACCTTTGTCCGATAAGGATTTGTAACCGAAGATCGGGTGCTTCTGGATGTGCTTATACTCGATGGGATCAAGCTTTCCGGGCTTAGTCAGTATCGCATGGCTGACCTGAAGTTTTCCGATATCGTGGAGCATACCGCAAAGCATTGCCAGCTTCTTGTCTTCCTCGCTCCAATCAAGCCAGCTTGCTGAGACATAGTTTAAAAGGGCTACGTTCATGCTGTGAGCATAAGTAAGATCGTCGTAGTCGCGCATGTTGTGGATCATGTCAAATGCGTTGCTTCCGCTTCCTGCACGCTCGATAAGTTTCAGGGGTTCGCTCAGCATTTCCTCACTGTTCACAACCGCATTGTTCTCCACCATCTGGTTTAACTGGAAGGAGAATGATTCGGTAGCTTGGTCAAAGCTGCGCTTGAAATCTTTAAACTCTTTGGAATCTCTTATTCTCTCGGAATAGGTCGGTTTCGAGGGAGCGAATTCAAGATGGGTTCCGGGCGGTGGCGGTGGAACATCCTCGCGCACTTTGGCAGGAGCCGGACCATAACCCTCGTGAACGCTTTCTTTTGAGGGAATATCCGGTTCCTCAATATATACGGACAAAACGCCGTTTAATTCGATCCTTGAGATAAGGACATCGGTCAGTTCCGTGCCCTTGGAAAGGATGGTTTGTCTGTCAAAATTGAGAACGTCTTCGGCCAGGACCATTCCGGGCGTAAGATCGAATGTTGATAGCTTTTGCATATAGCCTCCGTTAAAGTGAATTTGGAGCTGTAAAATTTCAGAATTTTACATTTATATTCTAACATATTCGAAAAATGTATGAAACTTTTAAATGTGACCAAAAAACACCCCCAAGATTGGCAAAAAAGACAAAGAAATGAGCAAGTTGTGTCCTATTTGTTAAATATTGCTAAAGAGCCCGAACTTCATTGAAACTTGACACCTTTTCTGTTAAAATAATCATCGGTGTGCACTCGGCTTTTTTAGCACATCGGCTCTACATATCTATTGTAAGAAGGATTAAAAAGAATGAAACTTGTTGACAAGATATTTGGAACTCACAGTGAAAGAGAACTTAAGCGAATCAGACCGATCGCTGATAAGATAGAAAGTTTAAGACCGGAAATGCAGGCCAAAAGCGATGAAGAACTTCAGGCAATGACCGGTATCTTTAAGAAGAGACTTGCAGAGGGTGAGACCCTTGATGATATTCTTCCCGAGGCATTTGCGGTTGTAAGAGAAGCATCCGTCAGAGTCCTTGGAATGGAACACTATTACGTACAGCTCCTCGGTGGAATCATCCTTCACCAGGGCCGTATCCCTGAGATGAGAACAGGTGAAGGTAAAACCCTCGTTTCTACCTGCCCCGCATATCTTAATGCTCTAGAAGGAAAGGGCGTACACATCGTTACCGTTAACGATTACCTTGCAAAGCGTGACGCTGACGAGATGGGTCAGATCCACCGCTTCCTCGGATTAACTGTTGGTTGCGTTCTTAACTCCATGTCAAGCGAAGAGCGTCAGGAGCAATACAACTGCGACATTACCTATGTTACCAACAACGAGCTCGGTTTCGATTACCTCCGTGACAACATGGTAATCTACAAAGAGCAGCTTGTTTTAAGAAATCTCCACTATTGCATCATCGACGAGGTTGACTCCATCCTTATCGACGAAGCACGTACCCCTCTTATCATTTCCGGTCAGAGCGGAAAGTCCACAGCTCTTTATGAGATGTGCGACCTCCTTGCAAGACAGTTAAAGCGCGGTGATGATATCAAGGAACTCTCCAAGATGGACGCCATCCTTAATGTTGTTCAGGAGGAGACCGGAGACTTCATCGTTAACGAGAAGGACAAGATCGTTAACCTTACCGAAGCAGGTATCAAGCGCGTTGAGCAGTTCTTCCACATTGAGAACCTTGCAGATCCCGAGAACATCGAGATTCAGCACAATATCATCCTTGCACTCCGTGCCCACAACCTTATGTTCAGGGATCAGGACTATGTCGTTAAGGATGACCAGATCTTTATCGTAGACGAATTCACCGGACGTATCATGCCCGGTAGAAGATATTCAGACGGTCTCCACCAGGCCATCGAGGCTAAGGAGCATGTTAAGGTTAAGCGCGAGAGTAAGACTCTTGCATCCATCACCTTCCAGAACTTCTTCAACCTCTTTGACAAGAAGTGTGGTATGACCGGTACAGCTCTTACCGAGGAAAGCGAGTTCAGAGAGATCTACGGCATGGACGTTATCGTGGTTCCCACTAACAGACCCATCGCCCGTATCGATCATCAGGATGCGGTTTACAAGACTAAGCGCGGTAAGTTAAATGCCATCGTTAAGGCAATCGAGGAAGCTCACGCAAAGGGACAGCCCGTCCTTGTCGGTACCATCAACATCGACTCCAGTGAAGAGATCAGCCGTCTCATCACAAAGCGCGGAATCCCTCACAATGTATTGAACGCTAAATACCATGAGCGCGAGGCTGAGATCGTAGCCGAGGCAGGTAGACACGGCGCCGTTACCATCGCCACCAACATGGCAGGTCGTGGTACCGATATTAAGCTTGATGAAGAAGCAAGAGCAGCCGGCGGTCTTAAGATCATCGGTACCGAGCGTCATGAATCAAGACGTATTGATAACCAGCTCCGTGGACGTTCCGGACGTCAGGGCGATCCCGGTGAATCAAAGTTCTATATCTCTCTTGAGGATGACCTCATCAGACTCTTCGGACAGGAAAGACTTATGGCAGCATTCAATGCCCTCGGTATTCCCGAAGATCAGGAGATCGAGCACAGAGCTCTTTCAAACGCCATCGAATCAGCTCAGAAGAAGATCGAGAGCAACAACTTTGCTATTCGTAAAAACCTCCTTGAGTATGACCGCGTAATGAGCGAACAGAGAGAGATCATCTACGAAGAGCGTAAGAAGGTTCTCGACGGCGAGAGCATGCGTGATTATATCTACAAGATGATGACTGATATCGTTGATAACAGCGTTGATACCGTTATCGGCGACGATACACCTTTCGATGAGTGGAACTTCATCGAATTAAATGAGCTCCTCCTTCCCATTATTCCTTTAGAGCCCATTACTGCTGAGCGTGTTCAGAAGCCCAAGAAGGCAAGCCTTAAGCAGCAACTCAAGGAAGAAGTTGTTAAGCTCTACGAAGCAAAGGAATCTGAGTTTGCAGATCCCGAGCAGATCCGTGAGATCGAGCGTGTCATCCTCCTTAAGGTCATCGACCGTAAGTGGATGGATCACATCGACGATATGGACCAGCTCCGTCAGGGCGCAGGTCTCCAGGCATACGGCCAGAGAGATCCCCTTGTTGAGTACAAGATGAGCGGTTACGCAATGTTCGATGAGATGACTCAGAACATTCGCGAAGATACAGTTCGTATGCTCATGCACATCCGTGTTGAGCAGAAGATCGAGCGTGAGCAGGTTGCAAAGGTTACCGGAACCAACAAGGACGATACCGTTGCAAAGGGACCCGTTAAGAAGGAAAGAAAGATCTTCCCCAACGATCCCTGCCCTTGCGGAAGCGGAAAGAAATATAAGTTCTGTCACGGACTTAAAAAAGTTTAATTAAAATATAGGTAGATTATGATAGTTGCACTTGATCAGATGAAGCTGGAGATCCAGGGCTATGAAGAGACCATGCATGAGGTCGAGGCTTCACTTGATATCGTTAACAAAGAAAAGAAAATAGAAGAGCTTGAGCGCGAGATGGAAGCTCCAGATTTTTGGAACGAGCCTGACAAGGCCAATGCCAAGATGAAAGAACTTAAGAACATGAAGGACACCATCGGGCTTTCAAGAAAACTCAAGACCCAGTATGACGACATCCTTACTCTTATCGAACTCGGGGACGAGACCGATGACGAGTCAATGGTAGATGAAGTCAGAAGCGAGCTTGATGAGTTCATCGAGGAACTTGAAGAACTTCGTATCAGCACCCTTCTTTCAGAAGAGTATGATAAATGCAATGCCATCCTTGAGCTTAACGCCGGAGCCGGCGGAACAGAGAGCTGCGACTGGTGCAGCATGCTTTACCGTATGTACACCAGATGGGCTGAGCGCCACGGATTTACTGTTGAAGTCCTCGATATGCTTGAGGGCGATGAAGCCGGAATCAAATCCGTTACCTTCCAGATCAACGGTGTAAATGCTTATGGATATATGAAGTCAGAGAAAGGTGTACACAGACTTGTTCGTATCTCACCTTTCAATGCCCAGGCTAAGCGCCAGACTTCATTCGTATCTCTTGATGTAATGCCTGATATTGAGGAAGACAACGACATCGATATCGACGAGAAGGATCTTCGTATCGATACCTATCGTTCCAGCGGTGCCGGCGGACAGCACATTAACAAGACATCATCCGCTATCCGTATTACCCATATTCCTACAGGAACCGTTGTTACTTGCCAAAACGAGCGAAGCCAGTTCCAGAACAAGGACAAGGCTATGCAGATGCTGAAAGCAAAGCTCCTTATCTTAAAGCAGGAAGCAAATGCTGAAAAGCTTTCAGATATCAGAGGCGAAGTTAAGGATATCGCATGGGGCAACCAGATCCGCTCCTACGTCCTTCAGCCTTATACAATGGTTAAGGACAGAAGAACCGCAGTGGAAACTTCCGACGCAGGCGGAGTCCTTGACGGAAAGCTTGATCCCTTCATCACCGGCTATCTCAAGTGGAAGAGCATGGGTGGCGTTATGGCCGAAGGCGATGATGAGGAATTATAAGATATTGATTTTTACAGGAAAAGCTAGGTGCTTTTCCTGTATTTATTTCCCGGTAATTTCTCCTTACGGAGAAATCTTTGATTAGATTGGCCCGGACAAGACCAGGCCGAAAATGTAAGCGTAATATCCACTTGATATTATTGGCTGAGTGTGGTAATATACCCTTCGTGACTCAAGGGGTCACGTGTTTTTTGCATAGAAGTATCAGGACATTCGTCCATTATTCCCATTTTTTTTATTTGTTTTTGAAATTGTTTTTGGGGTTATTTTGTTTTGCTATTAGTGTGTTCATGCACGTCTATTATCTTTACTTTCTATGCAATGAATTTGGCATTAGGGGGTGAAGTTATTGACAGGATAGTACTTAGAGAATTTGGAGGCATAAACATTATTGGATTCTTTACAACAGGTTAAAACAAAGGAGAATTAATGGAAGAAGTACATATTAATGCTAATTTTAAAGACAGATTGTTTTCATTTATATTCGGAAACGAGAAAAATAAGAAGTGGAGCCTTGAACTTTATAACGCAGTGAACAAGACGCATTATACAAATCCGGATGATATAGAGATCAACACACTTACTGACAGTAACCTTTATATGGGAATGAGAAATGATGTTTCATTTTTGCTGAATTGCTCCCTTAATCTATATGAGCACCAGAGTTCCTATAATCCGAACATGCCGATCAGACAGCTGATCTATATGGCAAAGATTTACGACAAATATATCAAGGCCCAGAACCTGAATATTTACGGAAGTAGCAGGCTCAAATTGCCTGTCCCTAAGCTGGTTACGTTTTACAATGGGCTCAAAGGAGTTGAAGATGAGACAGTCTTGGAACTTAAGGATCTTCTTCACTCTGAAGTAGAAGGAATGGTGCCGGATGTGGACGTTAGGGTGCGAATGCTGAATGTTAATTACGGCCATAACAAGGAATTGATGGAGGCATGCAGGCCGCTCTATGAATATTCGTGGTTTGTTCACACAATCAGGGAAAACTGTGCTAAAATGGATATCAAGGAAGCGGTAAATCGTGCGTTGGACGATATGCCGGATAGTTTTTCCATTAAGGGTTTCTTGATGGAGAACAGATCGGAGGTAGAAATGAGCTGCTTAACCGAATATGATGAAGCCAAAACAATGAATCAGTTTAAGGAAGAAGGCCGAATAGAGGGAGCTTTTGAAGAAAAGAAAAAAACTATTTTACGATTGCTCAGAAAAGGTAAGGATTTTGATGAAATAGCGGATACATGTGAATGCAACATAGCCCTTATCAAAGAAGTTGAGCAGGAAATGCTTCTTAACAAATAGTATAATGGTAGCCTTATCAGGTCCGGGATTCCCCGGGCCTTTTTTGTCCAATAAAAAACGACCGTTTTGTCATAAAGCAGTTGTGCAATTCAGAACATTAATATATAATAGAAAAGCTGTTGTTTAACGGTAATATGATGAAATGATTAAAATCTATACAGAGCATTTATGTAAAGCTGAGGACCTGTTTCCGCAGCTTTTATAATGGAAATCAAGCAAAAAAACACCGACTTTATAGGTAAAATCTTCCTTTCGTCACAAAAATCCGCCACTCATCCCAAGTATGTTGTAATTGGACAGGGGGCATGATAAATTGTTAAACAGCTAAATGGGAAATTGGTTGGTTTGATCCCGAATGAAATTGTTAATTATTTTAAGTTTTTAGTATAAAGGAGAAAACGATGAGTAAACTTATCAACAAACAGATCGTAAAAGCAATGTCAATCGGTCTCTCAACCGTTATGGCAGCTGGTTCTATGAATCTTGCAGCATTCGCTGATGATACAGAGAATACAAGCCTTAACAACGAGAACACCACTACTGAGGGAACTCAGGAAGTTGTAACTCCCGCGCTTAACGCAGAAATCTCAGAATATGTTGAAGAGACAGAGGAGATTGTTAAGTCCGCTATGGATGAGAATGCAGTATCAATTGAGGATGCTACTTCTGATGATGTAGTAGTAGAGGAGCCTACACAGATAGTAACCGACGATCAGCAGGTTGTAAGTGGCGAAATCGTACGTGAAGTATCCGATACTGAAGAGAAGAAGACTATTGATGATTATCTTCAGGATACAGTTGATGATATAGATTCAATCGAGCAGACTATCTCAAATCTTGATAACCTCAATAAGAAGGCTACAGATGACATCGCTGCATATGAGGAGGCTCTTCAGAACGCAACAGAGCAGGTTGGATTCTTTGAGAGCAATGTTGCAGGAGAGTCAGCAGCTATTAGTGATGCTGTAAACAAGAGCGATGCTGCAGTTGCAACCGGTGAGAAGGCATTAGCCGATGCTACTACAACAGCAGGAATCACTTATGATGCTGATGGCTATGCAGAAGCAGCAAGAGAATCAGCTAAGGCATTTGCTGCAGCAGCAAATGAAGCTGTTAAGACTGCAGAAACTCAGAAGAAAGAGGCAGACGCAGCTGTAGAGGCAGCTACCGGAGTAATGAATCTTGCTGACGAGAAGGTTACAGCTTGCAAAGATGCACTTGATGCAGCAATTGCTTCAGTTGATGCAGCACAGGCTGAACTTGACAGAATTGTCGAGGAATATGGTCTTGAAGCTGATGAGGACGGCAATGTTGTTTATGACGGCGATGTAAAATCTGCTATTGATAACGCAAAGGCTGCTTTGGAACTTGCACAGGCTGCTTTTGACAAGGCTAGCGATGATCTTGAAGCTGCTAAGACAGAGCAGAAGAATGCTTGGTTCAATCTTATTAATAAGCAGGCTGCTGCTGCAAATGCAAAATGGAATGCCGATCAGGCTCAGAAGAGAGCTGATAGCGCTGCATTCCAGGCTAAATTAGCTGAAGCAAACCTTGACGCTTGGACTAAGGCAGTCAAGGATTCTGCAGATAAGGTTTCTGAGAAAGAACGGAAAGTAAAGGAAGCAACTGATAACTACAACTCTGCTAAAGATGAAAGAGATAAGAAGCAGAAGGCATATAATGATGCAAATAAGGCTGCAGCAGATCAGAAGAAGAAGGCTGAAGGCTTAAAGACAGCATACGATACAGCTAAGAAGGAAGCTGACGATGCTTTAACAGCCGCATGGCAGGCTTGGAGCGATTATCTTACCGCTGTTGATAAGTGGGGCAGAGAATCAGCTGAGGCTGTAGCAGCATATAATAGTTACGATAAAGCTAAGAAGCATGCTGATAGCCTTGAGCAGCAGAAAAATACCGCTGCTCAGGAATATTCAAACGCTTATAATGATGCAGAAAGATTGGCTGGAGTGGCTAGCGGATTAGCAGGAGATGCTGAAGAGGCAGAGAGAAAAGCTCAGGAAGCCTCCGGAAAACTAACTGCTGAGACTTCAGAATTAGCAGCTGCAAAAGAAACTAATAGATTAGCTGAGGAGAAGCTCTCTACTCTTCTTGATAACATTACTTCCGCAACAAAAGCAGATAATGCTAAAAAGCAGGAAGTAGCTGATGCAAAGGCAAAACTTACTTCTGATGAAGATGCTGAGACTCTTAAGACTAAACTTGGCGAAGCTCAGGCTGAGGTAGAAAGAATTGCCGCAATCGTATCCGGAAAATTAACAGAGCTTAATAATGCTAAGGAACTTTACGGTGAGGATTCTGAGGAGTACAAGCAGGCTCTTAAGGATTATGAAGACGCAACAAATGAGCTTAGCAGACTTGAGGGAGTGATTTCAGGCCTTGAGGAACAGTTGGCTCCTCTTAATGCTATTGCTAAGGACGTTGATGATGCTCAGAAGGCATATGATGATGTAAAGAACCTCAATGGCGATACAAAGAGAGAGGATCTTGAAAAGGATCTTCAGGATGCTCAGAAAGAGTTTGCCGCTAATGAAACTCTTGCAGATCTCGCTAAGCAGATTGAGGAGCAGCAGGCTGCATGCAAGAATGTTGCTTATGGTGATTGGGATGGTTATGTTGATAAGGCCAATACCCTTGCTGAGTATCTTATCAAATATAAATTCTATCAGACAGTAGAAAACATTGATCTTAGCACAGTTCAGTTCTATGGATGGACTTCAAATAGGGACGACAACAATTATGTTAAAGTTACATATAGATTAAAGAATTCTACTGAGACTGTTACTGAGTTTTATGACTATGTTATCTATGATGCGAATGGAACAGTAAATAACTCCGGAACCCATAAGGGCGATCACATTGATGTAACTAAGAAAGAGCCTGTAACACATCGCGTGGTAGCTTCCTATAAGGATGCTGAGGGTAATGTATATACTCCTAGTCAGGTAAGTAATAATAAGGTTCAGAAACAGGTGCCTTATACTTACTATTACATTAATACTCTTATAGGAGAAATGGAAGTAAGTGAAAACGAATGCTATAGGGACCGTTTTGGAAATTTGAAGTATAAGGGAATGTTGGCTACCTATAGTGTACACTCAAGACAGAGTACAAAGACTGTTGATGTAAATGTTACTCCTTATCAGTACGAAAATGTATATGACCAGAATAATCCTACCTTCACCGGTAAGGGAGATGATTACTTCAATGAGACTTCCTTCACAAACAAGACTGATGAATACAGCCAGAAGGTTCGTGCAGCTCAGGATGCTCTTGATACATTTGATAAGAATGCAGGTATTATTTCTGAAAAGCTTGGAACTCTACAGGATAAGCAGAGCCTTTATACAGATTCTGTAAAGAACGAAATTGAGAGAATCAATGGAGAACTTTCTTCCGCAAGAACTGACAAGCAGACTCAGGAAAGCAAGCAGTCAAGTGCAGCAGAAAAGAAGAATAATTCTACTCTTAAGGCTGCATACGATGCAGTTGTTACTGCACAGGAGAATTACAATAATGCTGTTAAGGAGCACGGACCAGAATCACAGGAGGCTATTAGCGCAAAGGAAGCTCGTGATAATGCAAAGACAGCTTTCGATAACAGAGTAGATTACGATAATAAGGTAACGGAACAGTCCGGCACTGCTTCTACACTTTCCGGTTATACAAATCAGCTTGAAGGTGTAAGAAATGAAGCTAAAGCAGCTAGCGATGCTTTAGATTTAGCTCAGGGCGAGTATGATGATGCTTTATCAGCTTCAACTGGTGCAGCCGCAGCTTTATTGAAGGCACAGCAGGATGCAAGTGATGCTGATGAAAAGGCTAAGAAAGCAACCGAAACTGCCGGAGAGAAGAAAGTAGCAAAGGAAACTGCTGAGAAAAACTATGGTGAAGCAAAAACTATAGCTGATGATGCTAAAAAGGCATATCAGAAAGCAGCTGATGAGGCCGAAAGCGCTTATCGTGCAGCTGAATTAGCTTGGCAGAAAGCATGGGCTCTTACTTTCCAGTATGGCAAAGAGAGCGCAGAAGCTGTAGCAGCATATGATGCACATCAGAAGGCTGTTAAGGAGCAGAAGAGACTCGAGGGCTTAGCAGCAGATGCTAAGATTAAATATGAAGCAGCAGAGAAGACACTTGGTGAGAAGAAAGCACTTCTTGATCAGGCAAATCGTGAAAAGCTTGCTGCAGATGCTGAATTGTTTGTTAACAATTATATGAAGTCTATCGCTCAGGTAGTATATAATAATGCTGTAGCTAATAAGAAGGCTAAGGATACGGAACTTGAGAAGGCAAACTCAAAACTTGAGACTGCAAAGACCAACCTTAAAAATGCAGTAGACAGATTTTCAACTGCTAATGAAGCTGTTAGCAATCTTACTACTGCTAAGAACGAAGCAAATGCTAAACTTACCAAGGTTAAGACTGCATACCAGAGAGTACTTGATATGGCTAAGGTTCTTGAGAATCTCAAGAGCGAGCAGGCTATCACTGCAGATAAGTACAATGATGTAAAGACTGCTTATGATGAAGCTGTTAAGGTATACAACAATGCTGTTTCTGACGCAGCTAAGGCTACCGATAACCTTAAGAAGGCACAGGATAATGCACAGAAGGTTTCTGATGTTCTTAACGCAGCAGATTCATTCAACGTACGTGAGTCCGCTCCTGCAACCACAACTGAAGAGACCGAGACTGAGGTCGTTACCTTCGTTAACGCAGCAGCACCTCTTGCAGCAGCTCCTGCACAGGGCGCAGCAAACGCAGGCGGTGAGGATCAGGATGCTGATAACGCTGAGGAAGAGACTGAGACCGAGAACATCGGTGACGAGGAGTCAGCTCTTGCAGAGGGCATCGGAGATGATACTCAGACTGAGAATATCGAAGGCGAAGAGTCAGCTCTTATCCAGGGCATCGATGATGCAACCACTTCAAGAAAGTGGAACTGGTGGTGGCTCCTTGTTGCAGGCGCTGTAACCGGCGGTGCAACCTTCGGAATCGTCCAGGGCAACAGAAAGAAGAATAAGAGACAGAATCCTTCATCAACAGATAAGAAGAATTAATTATTCTCAATCTGTACAAAATAATCTATAATAAGTTTAAAGGCAGAGCTTCATGTGAGCCCTGCCTTTAAATAGGGGGTAATTAAAATGGAAGAAAAAAGAGCCATATCAAGAATTGACTTTTCTCTTAAGAGCGTTGTAGTTGTATGCGATACTCAGGAGAGATACTTTGTAGAAGTAGAGAACGTTTCTCCTTTGGGAATGGGACTTAAGATGCCCGCAGAGACTCCTAATCTTGTTGGAAAGGCAATCATTATCGTTGCCGAGACTCTTATCATGTACGCTGATGTCATGAGACAGGTTCCCAACGAGGACGGAAGCTTCACTGTTGGTATCAATGCTAAGAAGTTCACTCCCGACGTACTTGAGTTCCTTTTTGAGAGAATCAAGTTCGAATAAAGCTATTCTTTATACTTATACTTTAAAAAACTTAAATATGTTCAAACGCTAAAAAAGGAAAAGCCTAGTGCTTTTCCTTTTTTTGTTGATGACTATCGGAGCACACTAAATTTTATAAATAAATTCTACTTTTCCATCAATTTTATCCATTCGTCACAAAAATCCGCCACTCATCCCTAATATGTTGTAATTGTACGAACTGAGTGCTAAATTTGTAACCGGTGGGCAAAAGGGGAAATCAGTTTTTGCCTTAACCGAAGGTTAGTTATTATTTTTGGGATAAGTATTAAGGAGAGAACGATGAGCAAACTTATTAATAAAAACATTGTAAGAGCAATGACAATTGGAATTTCAGCTGTCATGGCTTCCAATTCCATGAACCTTTCTGCATTTGCAGCAAGTACAGAAAATGTACCCGCTTCAAACGTGCCGGAGAATACTTCGGAAAAGGCAGAGACCCAATCAGAACTTACCAAGACTCTTGAGAGCATCGGTAAGGTAATGGAAGATAAGACAACCGATACCGGTGTTAAGCCTGCTGTTAAGGAAGCTGTAAAAGAAGTGGATACCGCTTCTGATATGGCTACAGATACAACACTTCCGGTTGCTATTGAGGATGATCAGGATCTTAAAACTGAGGAAACCAATGGTGACCATGTAAATGAAATTAAACCCGGTGCAGTTGATGTTAATGAGGCTGTTTCAGACATCGAAGAGGCTCTTGGTTATATTCAGGAAGAATCCGAAAATATCGACACTTATACCGGCATGGCTAAGCAGCAGGAGCAGAACGCAAACAGTGCTCTTTCAGATGCTCAGAAGCTTGAGAAAGAGGCTGATGATCAGGTGAAGCCTATTGCAGAAAAGCTTAGCGAAGCTGATAAGAAACTTGATATCGAGAACGACAACGTTAAAAATGCTGAAGATAAAGAAGCAGCAGACAAGGCTATGGGAAATGCTAATGCTATTGTAGATGCTGCCGAAAAGAACGTTGATGCTGCTGAAAAGAATCTTAAAGAAACTGAGAAGAATTTCAACGAAAAGAAGACTGACTACGACAATTCAAAAAAGAAGTACGAGGCTGCTTTGGGACAGCTTGAGACTGCTAAAGAGAATGTTGCAAAACTTCAGGGCACTGCAAGTGATGATGCTGATTTAGCTGAGAAGGAACTTCAGGACCTTATTGATGAAGTTGCAAAACTTAAGGCAAATACCGAGAAAGCAGAGGAAGACTACAACAAGGAAGGTTATGCACTTATTGCGGCTTTGGAAGCTAAAATGTACAAGGAATCCAAAGAGCGTAATTATGGTACATTCTGGGGAAACAGTAATGCTCTTATGGAAGCTATCATGGAGTTCTACATCTTCCCCAGCATTAAGAAAAATGATCCTACCGCTACCCTTGTTGGTTATGGAAAAAAGAATGTTAAATTAATTACGAACAATGATTATCCCGAATATGCAGAAAAAGATGTGTACAAATCTGACGACGAGAATCTGAATGGCAAACCTGCAAACAGGCTTCTTAATCATTACGAGATGAAGTATACCGTAAAGGTGCCGGTATATGATGAAGAAGGTAATAAAACCGGTGAGGAGACTGTAGAAAAGGTTGCAAGATACAATTATAAGCAGGTTTTAGATGGCTATTCTATGGGATCCAACGATTCAACCATCGGACTTATCATCTTCGAGAGCATGGAACATACCGTACTTGATCATCATGATCTTACCGAGGAAGAGCTTGCAAAGCTTAATGCCGAAACCGACAATATCATTGTCGATGAAGAAGCGGGATACGCTATCGTTAAGATTGGCGAAGATCAGTATGCGAAGTATGCAATTTCTGCTGCCAATGGTGTTACAGATACAGAAGTCGAGGAGAGTAAGGTAACCGATGAGCAGCTTGAAAATCTTCTTAATGATGAAAAGGCTGAGGCTGTTACCGAAGTAGAGATCAAGGATGAAATCCCTACATATACATACAACTCTACTACCGGAGAACTTATCAAGACTGTAACAGCTGATGTTACAACTACAAAGTATACCGGTGCTAAGCTTGATGCGGTTGCTGCAAGTGGAAAGAGTTATGAAAATCTTTCAGATGCTCAGGCGAAGTATGTAAGCGATCTTCAGGATGTTGTTGATGGACTTAAGCCTGCAGAAGGCGAGACTACTGTAAAGTCTATCAGAATCGGAAACATTGAGATTAAGTACGGTGAGAAGGTTTCAGATAAGTTGGCCGAAGCAAAGGCAGCCTTCCGAGCAGATGTACAGAAACAGGTTGATGCGCTTTCCGGTGACGAGGTCGTAACCATTGGTGGAATTGATTTTAAGGCCGGAGATGTAGTGGCTGACGTTGTAGAGGAATCCTTTGGTGAGGCAGAAGCATACGCTACAATCGGATTTGTCGAGGATACATTTGATGATACTGTTACAACAGGATACAAGGTTAATGTAAATTACGGCAGTGAGAAGTTTACAGAGACAAGGGAAATCCCTGAACTTGGACAGATCGCTTATGGAACAGCATGGGCTATCTTTATGACAGAATTAACAGCCAAGTACGATTTCAATGCTGTTACAAAGGTTTGGCAGAGAGATTATGAAATAATCGGTGACATCGACGAAGATAAAACAAGTGGATATTTTGCTTCAGGAACCCTTACTGCCAATGTTGTAAAACTTTCCAAAAAGACAGTTACTAAGGACTGGTTGATCTTAAAGGGCATCTGGAAAGATGATGAGGAGTCCGATAATGTCGCTCTTGCTAAAGAGGGAAAGCATTATGTAGGATATACAGCTTTGGGAGACGGATCAAATAAGTATACTGTATATTATTATCTTGATAATGCATCAAAAGAGGTTACCGTCAGCGGAGCTACAACAGATGTGATAACTGATGATTCTGTTAAGACTGCGCTTGCAGAGGCCGGTATCAATGATAACAACCTTGTGGTTAATTATGATAAAAACAGTGCAACAGCCATACCCGGTACTAAGACTTATTACGGATATAATGTACTCAAATATCTTCTTTTGGAGACTACGGTTGAGACCGACAAGAAAATATCAACTACCACTTGGGATAAAGATGATGTAACAGCTAACTCAGTAAAAGAGTACAGAAACGATAACTGGTACAGCGGAAATATCGCTCTTGCAGAGTATGACTACACCTCATATACCACTGATGGTTATACCGGAGAAGCACCCAAGATTAATGTCAAGGATGCAACTCAGAACGATGAGTTCCGTAAAAATGTCAAAGAAGCAAGCGATCTTGCTAAAAAGTATACCGATCTCTTAACTCAGCTTGAAAAGACTGATACTAAGCTCGGCGAAGCCAAGAAGGAAGTTGAGAAACTTGAAACAGAGCTTGCAAAGATAAAGACCGAAAATACTGACTTTGAAGGCATCAACCAGTGGACCGCAAGTCTTGAGGCTGCTAAGAAGAGCCTTGAGCAGGCTAAGAAAGAGAGAGACGAACTTGTTAAGAAACTTGATGAAGTTTCAAAGAATTACGATGCAAAGGTAAAAGAGTTTAGGGATAGAGAGGCAGCTGAAGAAGTCGGAAGAAGAGCCGCTGAGGATACAACTACCGAGACTGTTACTATTGTAAATATGGCAGCACCTCTTGTTAATGCTCCTGCACAGGGCGTAAATGCTAATGCCGGCGCAGGCAATGTTAATGCCGGAGCTAACGATGATCAGGATGCCGGTAATGCAGGGGAAGAGAATGAGACCGAGAACATCGGTGACGAGGAGTCAGCTCTTGCAGAGGGTATCGGAGATGGTACTGAGACTGAGAACATCGGTGACGAAGAGTCAGCTCTTATCCAGGGAATCGATGATGTAACCACTTCAAGAAAGTGGAACTGGTGGTGGCTCCTTGCTGCAGGCGCTGTAACCGGCGGCGCAACCTTCGGAATCATCAATGGTAACCGGAAAAAGAAGAATCAGAACCTTAACGGAACTGACAAGAAGAACTAACCCTTTTATACTAAGAAACTTTAATGGACTAAAGGCAGGGAATTCCCTGCCTTTTTTTGTCTTTATCTTGTAAAAATATGGAGATAAAGATAAAAATGAGCGCAAACATTATCTACATCTCACAAATAGTCGAGATAAAGATAAAAAATGCATTGAAATCTATCTTTATCTCTGATAAAATATGACATAAAGATAAAAGTATAGCCATGAAACAGTGGAGGTGCCTATGGGAAATATTATTGGACGAGATAAAGAGATAAAGAGATTAGAACGTGCATTAGAAGAAAAAGAAGCTCAGCTTATAGTAGTATATGGCAGAAGAAGAGTAGGAAAGACATTTCTGATCAATGAATATTTTGGAGACTCATTAACATTTAAATTTACCGGATCAGAGAATCAGAAGAACTCAGATCAGCTTAAGAACTTTGCGTTAGAATTAGGGAATAAGGCACACCGACTAATAGATACGCCGAAAGATTGGACAGAGGCATTTTTTGCACTTAGAAATTATCTTGGGGAAAATGACAAGGAAGAAAAACAAGTAGTATTTTTTGATGAATTGCCATGGATGGATAAACCCCATTCAGGTTTTATGGATGCTTTTGAATGGTTTTGGAATTCTTGGGGATCGACGAGAAAGAATCTTGTGTTTATAGTATGCGGATCAGCAACATCTTGGATGGTTGAAAAACTTGATGAGAACAAAGGCGGTTTCTTTAATAGGCAGACATGCAGACTATTTTTGGAACCATTTGATCTTAAACATACAGAACTCTATTTACAATCCAGAAATATATATTGGTCAAGATATGATATTGTTCAGCTATACATGATCATGGGAGGAATCCCGTTTTATTTGAGGCTACTTGATAGTGAACTGACATTTAATGAGAACATAGATAATATTTTCTTTGGACGAAGAGCAGAATTATGGAATGAATTTGATCATTTATACCATACCTTATTTTCAAACAGCGAACAGTATATAAAAATCGCCAATGCACTGAGCGAGAAAAGAGGTGGACTTAGCCGTGATGAAATTGTACGTAAGACCGGACTTGCATCTAACGGAGTATTGACAAAAATGTTATCAGATTTGGAAAAGTCCGGTTTTATCAGAATAAACAAGTTCTATGGGAATAAAAAAAGAGAATCCAAATATCAGTTATCGGATTACTATTCATTATTCTATTTCAAGTTTATTAAAGATAATTATGGCAAGGACGAGCATTTTTGGAGCAACATGAACGATAATCCTTCAAGAAGAGCATGGGCCGGGCTAACTTTTGAGCAGGTATGTAAAGATCATGTTAGTCAAATAAAGCATAAATTAGGAATTTCGGGAATTTTGACGGACATTTCGGTTTGGAGTCTACAGGGAGATAAAACCAATAAAGGAGCGCAGGTAGATCTTATTATAGAAAGACGCGATCGGGTTATTAATCTTTGTGAGATAAAGTTTTCAAGCAACGAATATGAGATTGATAAAGATTACGATATGGAGCTGAAAAATAAAGTAAACGCATTCAGAGACTCTACAAAAAACAAGATGACTCTTATACTTACCTTTATTACTACTTATGGCTTAAAGAAAAATATGTACAGCAACTATGTTGGCAAGGAAGTATGTATGGATGATCTGTTTCAATAAGTTGTGAAACAAAGTAATTTTATAGAAACTTTAATGCACTAAAGGCAAATCCCTGCCTTTTTTGTTATATATTGGAAACTCATCCCTAAAAAGAGCCGTTCATCCCAAAGCTATTGTTTATATAAAAACATTGTACGATAATCTAAGTACAAGAAAGGTATTAGCATAATTTTGTATAGATGAACTTTCAAAGGAGGTTTTTATATGAGTAAGTTAATTAATAAGAGTATAATCCAGGCAATGTCAATCGGTATTTCAGCCGTTATGACATTCGGTTCAATGAATCTTGGGGCTTTCGCAGAAGAAAGCAATCCCGAGTCTCATGAGCCTGAGAATCCTCAGGTACCTGAACAGGCTGCTACAGAATCTGAGCTTACAGCCGCTCTTAGACTTATGGGTGAGCAGACTGAGGAAGTTCAGACTAAGACCAATACCGCAGTAGATTCAATTGTTGATGCAATTGAAACAGGTGACGGACTTAGCAGACCTACCACTGATAGAAAAGAAAAGGGCGTAATTATTCCCGGAACTATCAGTGCTACACAGGGCCTTGAAGATGAATTCTATGATGGAGATGCTGTTCCTGCCGGACAGGCTTTAGAGGCAGCAACCGCAGGAGAAGCAGGCGGAGTGGTAGCTGAGGAAGTTGAAAGAAGAGTTCCTGAAGAGGATCAGACTCCCGACATCGTTGAAGTTGTTGGAGAGCTTGTTGAGTATGCCGGAGAGACAGGCGCTATCGATACCCAGGCAAGCGTTGTAGAAGGTATTGTTGGTTCTGCTGACGGTTATGCAAACGCAGGTAATACAGCTGCCGCAGAAGCAGATAAACTCGAAGAGAAGGCAAATGAACTCCTTGGCATTCCTGAGGATGATGAAGTGAAGGATATCGTTGAAATCGTTGCAGATGATCGTCAGATCGTTGAAGATGCAGCTGTTACGATTGGAAACGCTACTATAATCCCTACCGCAGAGGGCGCTATCATTGCTGCAAGAGGAGCAGCTGCTGATGCTGATGGCAAGGTAAATGCTATTGAGGCAGAAGTAAAACAGATTGAGGAAGATTTCGCTAAGTATGAGTCTGATTATGAGACTGCCAGCGGAGAATATGAGAATAAACTCACTGAACTTAATACTGCTAAGAATAGATTAGCAGCACTTGAAGGTGTCGCTTCAGCAGATGCAGTTGCAGCTAAGGAAGAACTTGACAGACTTGAAGCAGAGGCTTCAAAACTTCAGACCGCTGCTGAAAAAGCTAAGGAGAAGTATAATTCCACCGGATATGCATATATCGCAGCACTTGAGAAAGCTATTCAGGATAAGGTTGACAGGGGCGAATCAGTTCCGTACACAGATTATCGTCAGCTTGCTATAGCGACTATGAGATTCTACTATGTACCCGATGTTCTTGGCGGAAATAACGCTAAGGTTAGCCCTTGGGAGAATAATCCGGAATATGATCCCGCAAATATCCAGAAGGTTAATGGCAAGGATGTATATGTATACGACAATCAGGAGCCTGATGGAGATACAATCGGTGACGTCCTTAAGTATGGTAAGTGCACATATACCGACAAACAGGGACAGCAGCAGACTATTTGCTTCAACTGGAAGACTCTTGATAAGAACCAGTATGGTACTCAGTCCGGTATCGTAATCTTTGAAAAGGTTGATCACGTATCAATCGAAGGCAAGGATGTTCCTCAGAACATCTTAGATGCAATAGGAAGAGAAGGTGAGTACTTCGATGAGGACACCAACAGAGTATATGTTCAGATCGGCGAAACAAACGGCGTAAAGCAGTACGCATACTTCGACGTATCTACTACCGGCGAAACCGAAACTAAGGTTACTGAGGTAGAAGCATCTGAGGATGATCTTAACGCACTTCTTAGCGGTGAGAGAACCGAGGAAGTTGTTGATGTAGCAATCGGAACAGAGCATGTAGATTATAATTATGATTCTACAACCGGAGAGGTTACTAAGACTGTAACAGCCGATGTTACAACAACAACCTATACCGGAGCTTCACTCGATGGCGAGGCTGCTTCTTCTGCTAAATATGCGGATCTTACAGCTGCTCAGAATGCTTACAAGCAGGCTCTTCAGGAAAAGATCAATGCTCTTGGCGATAACGAGTCAATCGTTATCGGAGATGTTGAGTTCAAGAAGGGCGATACAGCTACTCTTGCAGGATTTGATGTTGACGATGCATTGACCGGCAACTACATTGTAACCGGTACATATTGTCCCGTATTCCCCGGTACGATCGAAGTTGAGGCGTGGGGAATAACGAATGATGTAGCAGAGTTTAATTACTATGTTAAAGCCGAATTGACTAAGGTAGGAGATATTATTTCTAACGCAGTGGACTTTGACCAGAAGGTACTGAGTTATGATATTCAGAAACCGGAGGTAGAGGATGATGGATTTGCGGATTCTCACGCTTATGGCGGAGTAGATGTAACATACCTCAAGGTTGTTACTGAGACAAGACCTTACTCAATTGTAGAGGATGTCATTAGGAGAATTACCGGTAATGCTAATGGTGTAATTACCAAAGCTGACATTAAGAAATACTACGAGAGTCAGGGCTATATCGTATATAATGTTGTAGGTCTTGATCTCAATGTTGGAGAGGCAACAGTATATTACGTAAAAGCAGATACCCTTAACGAAACTGTTGCAGCATCCAGCGCAGCTGAAGCAAACGGCAAGGTACAGGCTCAGGCTGATAAATACAATGTAAAGATTGCTGAAACCAATCCTGAAAAGGTATATGGTTACAAGGCTCTCAACTATCTCCTCAAGAAGGTTGATGTTGATACCGCAGCTGAAATTTCTTCAGCCGTATGGAGCGACATTAAGGAAGGCTCTGAGTCCTACACCGAGAAGAGAAACGACAACTGGTACGATAACAAGATCCTTCTTTCAACTGTTGATCAGGAGGATGGAACTGACTACACTACCGATAAGAAGGGTGAGAAGGTTCTTTCGGATGATGACGCAGCACAAACCGCTGACTTCCGTAGCAAGGTAGACGCAGCAGCAGCAGTAGCCACTGAGTACGTAACTCTTGCAAATAAGGCAAGCAAGGCTCAGGAAGACATCAGACTTGCAAAGGCTGAGATTGAAACCCTTAAGGGCCAGATCGATGCACTTCCTACCGTTGACGCTAAGACTCTTAACGCATTCAGTGCAAGCCTTGCAGCAGCACAGGCTAAGCTGGCTAAGGCTAAGAGCGACAGAGATGATCTCCTTAAGAGATTGGCTGAGGTTGAGGCACTCTTCTCAGCTAAGGTTGCAGAACTTACTCCTTCAGAAGTAGTTACAACCGGAACTACTACAGATATCGAAAATCCTGTAGCACCTCTTGCAGCAGTACCCGGAGTACTTCAGGCAGCACCTGCTCCTGCTCCCGCAGCACCCGCTGCTCCTGCAAATGCAGGCAATCAGGATAACAACGCAGGCGACGAAGACCAGAACACCGAGAACATTGGTGACGAGGAAGCAGCTCTTGCAGGCGATCTTGGAGACGGTGGTAACAAGATTGAAAACATCGGCGACGAGGAATCAGCCCTTTCAATGGGACTTGATGAAGTAGCTCCCAAGAGAAGATGGAACTGGTGGTGGCTCCTTATCGTAGCTGCAGTTACCGGCGGAACCACATACGGTATCATCAAGGGTAATCAGAAGAAGAAAGAAGAGAACAAAGAAGTTTGATTACTCGGTAAAAAATAAGTTATAATTATCAGCGGAGCTGTAAAAGGCTCCGCTGATTTTAACTAAAAAGATGTAAGGACATAAGGGGATATTATGAAAAAAAGATATTTGGTGCTAACAGCATTATTAATGACCGGATTGTTAATAGCAGGATGTACTAAAAAGCCTGAACCTGAACCGGTTGTAAATGATCCTACCGTGACAACGGTTACAGAGCCTGATGAAACCGAGAATAAGGAAAACGTTCAGGAACCTGAGGAAGAAAAGCCTAAGGAGACCGGAGAAGAGGGACAAAACGTTCTTGATCTTATCGATGCAGATTACATGGATGTAAGTTTTTATATTGTTAATCTCACCGGTGTGGATATCGGAATGGTCGCTTGTATCGATCCCATCACGAATGAACAGGTAAATGCCGGCGGCGTTAAAGCAGAAGAGGTCATTGTACTTACTATGGAATGGCCCATTGAAGAAACAGTGTTTAATTTTGCTGTCTATAATAAGCTTGGTGAGCTTGTCTCTGAATCGAAGGTGGATATTACCGGAGTAACAAAGTCTGTTACCATAACATTGTCCGGTGATCACAGCCTCGACAGCGTAACATCAGAGATCAAGTGATCAAAAATGGGGTAATAAGCTTTACTTTTTGTTAATTGATATTACCCCTAAAAAATGGTACATTATTAGTACTAAAACAGTCAGGAAGTTTTGAAATGGACGGATACAATTTTAATCAGGATCAGAATAATTTTTACGGGACTCCGGACGAACCCATGGGTACCAATACCGCATTTGCCAAGACTGCATTTATTCTTGGATTTGTAGCCCTTGGGCTTGCGTTTTCGGTTATGTTCAGTTCCTTTGGTATCATGGCGGGTACAGCAAGTTTGTTTTTCGCGATCATGAGTGGAAGAAGAGGAAAGGGAATCCCCAAGAAGGGAAGAACAGCTATCATATGCGGATCGGTTGCTATTGTTATAAGCCTTCTTATAATGACCCTTGTGATATCGGTACTTGTTATGGACGGATCCCTTGCCGATATGTGGACCGAGTACATAAGGCTGTATGAACAGATGAGCGGAGAAAGTATTTATTCCAACCTGATATGAGGTAAATGCCTATGAGCGGTATTTCATTTAATACGAATATTGCCAATACATATCAAAACAAAATGCTTGAGACACAGAAACTGGCTCAGATGCCTTGGAATGTGGGCAAGCAGGAAAAGGATTACACCAAGTACCCGGGGGAAGAAAAGACTGAAGCTGGGAAGATGCGAATAAAGGCCCACGGAGGGGATCCTTCATGTGAGTGCGAAACCTGTAAAAAACGCAAGTACCGGGACGGTTCCGACGAGATGGTTTCCTTTAAGTCGGCCCAGACAATAGCCCCTCAGGCAGCTGCGTCAAGAGTTCGCGCCCATGAGCAGGAGCATGTTGTCAATGCCTATGAAAAGGCGGCAAAGGGTAACGGTAAAGTCATTAATGCCTCCGTCAGCATTCATACGTCAATTTGCCCGGAGTGCGGAAGGACTTATGTTTCCGGCGGAACTACTCATACCCAGATCAAGTATTACAATGAGGAAAATCCTTATCAGAAAGATTTAAAGTCGGCGGACAGGCTTAAATACGTTGGTATGAACGCTGATTATGCGGTGTAAAACCGTAAATATGTTTATAAAGGTTTTAATTAGTCATGAACAAAAAGTATCAGCCCGCAGGAGTTCTTAAGGACAGAGCCAAAGGGCATTTAAACGGAAAATATAAAGGAGCGGTCGGGCTTTCTGCGGCTCAGGCCGGATTAACATATGTCATTTTAATGATCATCTTAAATGTTAATCAGGGGATATCACTTGCATTTCTCAAAAGTGCGAATCGTTCCATAGCGATGGCTGTTCTTGAAATCCTTATTACTTCGGTGATCAGCTGGGTAGCTTCTTTATTCATAACCGTATTTACCATCGGAGTATATTTTTACTACCTTAAGATGGGGGCAGGCCACAGACCTGCAGTTTCTGATGCTTTTTCAGTATTCAGAGAGGATGCATCCAAGAATTTCAAGGCGGCAGCTATTATGGCACTGCCCGGTGCAATAGCTATACTTCCATATTCCGTTGCGGTAGAGCTATACAGCTATACCAAAGATCTGAAATATATTTTTATAGCCCTTGCACTTTTTGGATTAGCAAATCTGATCATTGTATTTTTCAGTTTGAGTTTTAAGTTGGTTTATTTTATTCTGGCAGATTTCCCGGAGTATACTGCGGAGGAAGCTCTTGCAGCCGGATGGAAGAAGATGAATGGCCAAAGATGGAGACTGCTGGGATTTGAATTAACCTTTATTCCTTTGTACCTCCTGGCAGGTTTCAGTATAGTCGGCCTATTTTGGTTCATGCCTTATTATTTTGAAAGCATTGCACAGTTTTATCTTGATCTTATGAGTCCTGCAGCCAGTGAATAACAGCCGAAAGGAAGGATTAGATAATGGGTGTCGTTAAGCCTTTATATATTTACCCGATGAATTATGTTTTTCAAGAGATTAAAAACGTAAAGACGAAGAGTACATATGGTTACGAAGCCCTTATGCGTCCTGATAACGGCATGAATCCCAGGGAGTACATTAACATTCGCAGCCAGATGAGTGGAACTCACCAGATCGAGATCGATTCGTTTTTTAATGCCACAAAGACTTTTGCGGATCTTCACATTCCGGGTTATCTGTTTATCAACAGTTTTCCCAATGAGTGCCTTACAGGCGAGGAATCCCTGGCTTACATTGATACCTTCGGCAAAGAAGTTCTTTCAAGGGTTGTGGTTGAGATCGTTGAGTATCCTTTTGTTAATAAGCAGGCTTGGTTTGATAAGCAGAGATTCATGCTTAAGCACGATATGATGTGCGCACTTGATGCTTTCGGAGAAGGTCTTAATACGGATGTTAATTCCGTACTTTTCTATGGTCCCGATATCGTTAAGATCTCAAGAGCGGTAATACATGATTTCACTGATGATCCGAACAGAGTAGAGTTTGTTAAGGCTCTTGTCGGAATGCTGAAGGATCGTGATGTTAAGGTCCTTGCGGAAGGCATTGAGACCATCATTGAATTTGAGATGCTGAAGGAGTTCGGCATCGATCTTGCTCAGGGCTACTACATCGGAATGCCCGGTATGCCGGATCCTCCGCCCTTCATCGAAGACGGAGATACGAGAAAATATACAGACTACTAGGATTTTGTATTTGTGGTTTGTCCCCGCTGGACAAACCAAAGAACTGAACAAATATACTTGACAAAAAACATATATAAGATATAATTGAACTGTGTTAAAACTTTAACACTAAAAAGAAAATTCTTCAGGGCGGGGTGTGATTCCCCACTGGCGGTAAAGTCCGCGAGCTGAGAGAGGTGCAAAAGACTTCTCGATGCCGAGCCGGTGAAATTCCGGAACCAACAGTATAGTCTGGATGAAAGAAGAAACAGATAAGCCTTATAGGCTTTTATTTGCTATCTCGCCCGTAGTTTATACTGCGGGCTTTTTTATGTGCGGTAACAAGCACCCTATGGCAAATAATTTCTGTCACGAAGAATTTTCCACACAAAAGAGGCTTTTTCTTATCCCAAGAGTTGAAGCCGGAAAGTGAGGAAAAAATGAAACAAGTATTACTTGAATTTTTTGGGAAAATCGGAACTCATTTTACTAAGCTTGGAGATAACTTCGCCAAGAACATCGCCTTTGTTTTCACCTTTTTGGGCATTATCGCAGCGCTCTTTTTGATCGCGGTACTGCTTGAAAAGATCGCTCAGAGAAAACAGGGCATCAAAGAAAAGATCTTCACAACCCGTAAGATGGCAATGGTTGGAATGTTTTCAGCTCTTGCAACCATCCTTATGCTTATAGAGATCCCGATTCCTTTTGCTCCGGACTTTTATAAGCTGGACTTTAGCGAACTGCCCATCCTTATCGGAACTTTCGCTTTCGGACCTGCTGCCGGAGTCATGATGGAGTTTATCAAGATCATTCTTAAGCTTCTTGTGAAGGGGACAAGCACTGCTTTTGTCGGAGAACTTGCAAACTTTGCTGTTGGATGCAGCCTCGTTCTTACCGCATCCGTTATCTACAACTTTAAGAGAACAAAGAAGGGAGCTTTTGCGGCCTGCATCGTCGGAACCATAGTTCTTACAATATTCGGAACCGCATTCAATGCAGTTTACCTTCTTCCTACATTTGCAAAGATGTATAAAATGCCTCTTGAGGCGCTCCTTGCAATGGGTTCAGCCGTTAACCCCCTTTGCAAAGAGGGAAGCATGCTCAGCTTTGTTGCTGTTTGTGTAGCTCCTCTTAACCTTATCAAGGGCCTTGCAAACTCAGTGGTCGTACTCCTTGTTTATAAGCCTTTAAGCCCTATTCTTAAAGGTGAAGCAAGACGTGTTAAGGCTAAAAAACCCGTTACAGAAAATGCTTAAAATTTTGGCGTAAGCTGCCAAAAAGAGTAAATCCAAAAATCGGTCCCGAGTGGTTTTTAAAGGCCACTCGGGATTGATTTTTTTGGCTATTTTTTATATAATAAATTGATTTAATATCTAAAAATGGTTGGACTATGTCCATTGGTCCGATCGGGAAAAGAGACAGATATGGTAGAAGTAGAAATCAAGCTATCTCCAAGCGATCTTTATGACTTTAATTTAAAGCATTCCTACTCTAAGCCCGCAGGCATTTTGGCCACTGCCGTCGGTCTTGTGGGAGTAGCATACGGTCTGTACGCAAAATACTGGCTTCTCCTGATCGTGGGAGCGATACTTGTTGTTTATACCCCCATCGTTCTCCTTATAAAGGCTAATCAGGCTTATGCGCTTTCTCCTGCAATGAAAAAGCCTTTCAAGTATACCTTTGACGAAAACGGAATCACGATATCCCAGGATGATAAATCCGAAAACCACCCTTGGGACAGTATTGTTAAAGCGATTTCCACAGGAAAGAGCATTATTGTCTATACCACAAGATACAACGCAACGATCATTCCCAAGGCCCAGGCGGGGGAGAGTCTTCCTCTTGTCATTCAGGCCATATCCGAGGGGATCGATCCTAAAAAGAACAAGATCAGGAGTTAGTTAAATGTCTGATGTAATATACGAAACGCATTCTCCGGAAGAGACTTTCGAGATCGGAAAGAAGATGGGAGAAGAGGCAAAGCCGGGACTTATCATCGCTATGACCGGAGACCTCGGCGTAGGCAAGACGCTTTTCACCCAGGGCTTTGCAAAGGGACTTGGAATTGAAGGACCTGTAAACAGCCCGACCTTCACCATCCTTCAGGTTTATGAAGACGGAAGACTTCCCTTCTACCACTTCGATGTTTACCGCATCGGCGATGTGGAGGAGATGGACGAGATAGGATTTGAGGATTATGTTTTCGGAAGCGGAGCCTCCATTATCGAATGGGCAGAGCTGATCGACGAGATCATCCCAGAAGAGGCAGTCAGAGTCCTTATCGAAAAAGACCCTGAAAAGGGATTTGATTACAGAAAGATTACCATAAAAAATATTTGATAGCGGTTTGAGTATTTGAAATGAAGATTATCGGAATAGACAGCTCGGGGCTTGTTGCGAGTGTGGCGGTCTGGTGCGACGGCGTTATTACAGCCGAGTACACCACCAATTACAAAAAGACCCACTCCCAGACATTGCTTCCCATGCTTGATGAAATAAAGAAAATGACGGAGCTTGACCTTGATACGGTGGATGCCATTGCTATTGCTTCGGGCCCCGGTTCATATACGGGACTTCGAATCGGAAGCGCGACAGCTAAGGGAATCGCCCTTGTTATCGATAAGCCCATCGTTGAAGTTCCTACTCTTGAAGGTCTTGCATATAACCTTTGGGGAACAAACGCCCTTATCTGTCCCCTTATGGATGCAAGAAGAAAACAGGTTTATACCGGTCTTTATGAGTTTAATCCTGAGTTTAATATAGTCCTTGACGGAGCGGCAATCCCTATCTCGGAGATAGCAGAAAAGATCAACGAGCTGGGAAGAGAAGTTATCTTCCTCGGGGATGGAGTTCCCGTATACAGTGATTTTCTTGATGAAGCAATAAAGGTACCCTTTAAAAAGGCACCGGCTCACAGGCTGTTCCAGAGCGCAGCAAGCGTAGCTACTCTCGGAGCGTATTATTACAAAATTGGTAAGACAGTCGATGCTGACGACCATGCGCCGACCTACTTAAGAAAGAGTCAGGCCGAGAACGAAGGTCCCAAACATTTCGAGGTATAAAGATGCCCCTGATCATCAGAAAGATTAAGGAAACCGATATCGACCGCCTTGCGGAGATCGAGAGAGATTCATTCTCAAGACCCTGGACAAGGGAAGCCTTTCGCGAACTGTTTGACATTCCCTATGCAAGATACCTTGTGGCGGAACTTGACGGAGAGGTTGTCGGAAGCGCGGGAATGAGAGTCATCGCAGGCGAAGGCAACATTGACAATGTGGTCGTATGGGGCGATTTCAGAGGCAGAGGAATAGCAAGCAGGCTTATTGAAGAGCTTATAAGACTGGGCGAGGAAGAGGATATTAAGGATTACACCCTTGAAGTCAGGGTTTCCAATGCTCCCGCCATTAGGGTCTATGAAAAATCGGGATTTAAAGGAGAAGGGGTTCGCCCCGGATTCTATGAGGATCCCACGGAAGATGCGCTGATCATGTGGCGCAGAGGATAGTTTATGTTGGATGTATGTTTACTCGGGACAGGTGGCATGATGCCACTTCCCTACAGATGGCTTACATCGCTGATGATGAGATACAACGGACACAGCATTCTCATCGATTGCGGCGAAGGAACCCAGATAGCCATGAGGGAAAAAGGGTGGAGCCCGAACCCGATAGATATAATATGTTTTACACATTACCATGCGGACCATATCAGCGGACTTCCCGGTATGCTCCTTAACATGGGAAATGCGGACAGGACGGAGCCCCTTCTTCTTATCGGCCCCAAAGGTCTTGAGAGAGTGGTTTCAAGTTTAAGGGTAATAGCTCCCGAGCTTCCCTTTGAACTTAAGTTTTTGGAAATAACGGAAAACAATCAGAGTTTTGAATTTGACGGATTTACATTAAACGCTTTCAGAGTAAACCACAGCATGGTCTGCTATGGATACACCATGGAGATCAAGCGTGCGGGAAGATTTGACAAGGAAAAGGCAGAGAGCCTTAACATTCCTTTAAAGCTCTGGAGCAAGCTTCAGAAGGGTGAGAGCATTGAGGAAGACGGCAGGCTCTACACTCCCGATATGGTCCTGGGCGGAGAGAGAAAAGGACTTAAAGTTACTTACTGTACCGATACAAGGCCTACGGACAGCTTAAGAGAAGCTGCGAAGGATACGGATCTTCTGATCCTTGAGGGTATGTACGGAGACCCTGAGGAAGCGGAAAAAGCTGTTGCAAAAAAGCATATGACCATGCAGGAAGCTGCAACACTGGCAAAAGAGTCCGGAACCAAAGAGCTCTGGCTCACACATTACAGCCCGGCAATGAACTGGCCGGACAACTACAGAGATACAGTTAAAAAGATCTTTGCAGACGCCCACATTTCAAAGGATGGAAGAAGCAAGGAACTGAATTTTGAGGAAGAATAAGCCTAAAGGCAGGATATTCGAGGTAACCCGTTAATGAAACTTAAGCCACGAGCTACAAGGATCACAATTATCATAACGCTTCTCGTTCTGGCTGTAGTGGGTTACTATGCCTTTTTATCAAGCCGCGCCAAGGACAGCAGAGCTGAGAAGACCATGAGCGCTGTTGATACTGCACTTTCAAGGGATCTGGACAAAGATTATCCTCCGACTCCCAAGGAAGTCATGAAGTATTACAACAGCATCATAGTTTGCTACTATGCCGAAGAAACCACAGAAGACGAGGTCGAGGCGTTGGGTCTTAAGGCAAGAGGACTCTTTGATGAAAAACTCCTTGCCAACAACGATACCGGTACTTACCTTATGAGCCTTAAGCAGGAAGTACAGGACAACAAGGACGCAAAGAGAAGGATCACAAACGCCGGCGTTGTTTCAAGCACCAATGTTGATTACTACTCTAAGGACGGATACAATTTTGCACGGCTTAAGTGTACTTACAACCTAAGCGAGAACGGTAAGAGTATTACCAAGAAGACCATATATCTTCTCCGAAAAGATTCCGAAAAGCGCTGGAAGATCTACGGTTGGGATGATGAATCCAATGTGGATCTTAACGGTGACGGTGTCAAAGGAGATTGAAATTAATTTAGTTTGGATAGATAACCAATGGATAAAGATGTACTAATTTTGGCAGTGGAGAGCTCCTGCGATGAGACCGCCGCATCGGTGGTAAAAAACGGAAGGGAAGTTCTCTCAAATACCATATATTCCCAGATCGACCTTCACACCCTCTACGGAGGAGTCGTTCCCGAGATCGCTTCAAGAAAGCATATCGAAAAGGTGAACAGGGTCATTAAAAAGTCTCTTTCAGAGGCAGGAGTTACTTTAAAAGATATAGATGCTATCGCGGTCACATACGGACCGGGTCTTGTGGGAGCCCTTCTTGTTGGCGTTTCCGCGGCAAAGGCAATAAGCTTTGCAAGCGGTATTCCCATCGTTGGAGTTCATCACATCGAAGGTCATATCAGCGCCAACTATATTGAACATCCGGATCTTAAGCCTCCGTTTATGTGCCTTGTGGCTTCGGGAGGTCATTCGCATCTTGTTCTTGTAAAGGATTACGGAGAGTATGAGATAATCGCAAGGACAAGGGATGACGCAGCGGGAGAGGCCTTTGATAAGGTGGCGAGAGCCATCGGACTTGGCTACCCGGGCGGACCTAAGATCGACAAGATCTCAAGAGAGGGTAATCCCGATGCTATTGTTTTCCCCAGAGGAAAGGTTGAAGGCAGCGATTATGATTTCTCATTCAGCGGACTTAAGAGCGCTGTTCTTAATTATCTTAACGGATGCAGGATGAAGGGAGAGGAATTCTCCCAGGCGGATGTTGCCGCTTCTTTCCAGAAATCCGTAGTGGATGTTTTGGTTGAACATTCCCTTCAGGCAGCAAAGGATTATGGGGTAAAGACCTTTGCCATTGCCGGAGGAGTTGCTTCAAATTCTCATCTCAGAGAGGCATTTGAAACTGAGTGTGCAAAGCGAGGATTTGAGTTTGTTCATCCAAGCCCGATCTTCTGTACGGATAATGCCGCGATGATCGGTTCTGCAGGGTACTATGAATTTATAAAGGGGTATAGAAGTACTTTGGATCTTAACGCCGTTCCGAATCTTCAGATAGGCGAAAAGGTCGGAGTCTTCAAAGTATAAAATGGAAGGTATAACAAATAAGACCAAGCCTCATTGCACCGCCATTCTTCTTGCGGGAGGAATCGGAAAGCGCATGGGAGGCAAGGTTGCCAAGCAGTATCTTGAAATAAACGAAAAGCCGGTTTTATGGTACAGCCTTATGGCTATCGAAAAGTCCGAGATCATTGATGAGTGTGTTCTTGTCATCAGGCCGGATGATGCGGATTTTGTAAGAGACGAGCTTCTGGCAAAATACTTTTTTACCAAGGTTACCCGTATCGCAGATGCGGGAAGAGAAAGATGGGAATCTGTTTGGAGCGGACTCGTTAGCCTCAAGAACATCAACTGGATGGCCATCGGAGCCGACAAACAGGAAGAACTTCTTGGGGATCCCGATTTTTCAAAGGATCTTCCCACAGATTATATTTTCATTCACGACGGTGCAAGGCCTTTCCTTACAGAGGAGATCTTAAGGGCCAACTATGATGCGGTGCTTAAATACGATGCCTGCGTTACAGCCGTTAAGTCCAAGGATACCGTAAAGATCGTTAATGAAAACGGCGAAGTAGTGGAGACTCCCGAAAGAAAGAATGTCTGGAACATCCAGACACCTCAGACCTTCAAGGCTGAAACCATCTTCGAGTCCTACAGACAGGCTGTTTATGATGAGAGAGAAGACCTTACCGATGACGCCATGACCGTTGAACTTTCAGGTCTTGCCAAGGTTCATGTGGCAGAGGGCTCTTATCAGAACTTTAAGATAACAACTCCCGAAGATCTTACCATTGCTGAGATCTTCGCCACTTAAGCTTTACATGATGCATTACCTCGTAACCTAAACCAAAGTTTCGGCATTTATTACCGTAAGAGGACCTCGATGATACATGTATTTATCGTAAATCCAATAGTGTGCGAGCCCGGATATGCCATGAAACTGAGAAAACAGCTTGAGGAATTTCCGGATCTGCATTATTATGTCTTCTCCACCAGAAGACCGGGTCATGAAACTGATCTGGTTGAAGTATTATGCCGTTTTTTCGACAATGAGGAACTTAGATTTTATTGTTGCGGTGGTTCGGGAACAATGCGAAACATGCTTCGCGGATTCAAGGATATCACAAGAGCCGAAGTTGCCATGATTCCCTATGGAACCTGCGATTTCCTTAAGGCATTTACTGATGATCTTACCCACTTCAGAGATGTTTCAGCCATGATAAACGGCGAAGTGGTTTATGTGGATTATATAAAGAGCAATCTCGGTATAGCTCTTAACTGTGTAACCTTTGGTGCCGACACGGATTCCCTTAAAAAGGGAGATGAGGTAAAGGCTCTCGGCCTCGGAAGAAGGCGCCTGCCCGGTCTGGTCACACGTTTACACGCGGCATTTCTTGCCAATCCAAAGTTTTTTGATGTTACCACTGATTCACTGAAATTCACAAACGAAAAAGTTACCCTGATGTACTTCGGTAACGGCTCATATATCGGAGGCAAATACCGTATGGGCATTAATGAAAATGTCGATGACGGTCTTGCTTCTTATACCTTTGTGCCCGGACGTGGGCATTTTGCAAGGCTTAATGCCATTAAGGCTGCCACAGGTGGCAACCTTGGACAGCTCAAGAAGGTTACGGAAAGCGGACTTTCTAAGTTCATAAAAGCAAGAAGAACCAATGGCATGAGTTTTAATTTGGAACTTGACGGCGAATTGTGTCAGGCTTACGAGCTTAGAGCAGAGATCGTTAGGCAGGGACTTCGTTTTGTGCTGCCTAAACGAGGAGAGAGGTAAACATGGACAGAGAGACTAAAGCAATTCAATCTGCAAATGTTTTCAGCCTGCTCTGTTGTGTCATCCTGACGCTGGTCACCACTCTCATGAGCGGCAGTAACGTTTTGCCACATATAAGGTCGTTTGTCTGCATAATCTCAATGACTGTTTATGCAGTTGGATTTTCGATCAATATTCTTATAAAGAGAGCATCGATATTCATGTCGATGTATATCACCATGTGCCTTATTTACGCCGGATTCCTTGCCTCCTATTCCGTAGGTTCATCCATGATATTTGCGGTTACCGCAATGTTTGCATCCGGTGTTGCTTACTTCAATAAGGAGCGAATAGTAAACATTATTCACGCCGGTATCACAAGTCTTGTGCTTGTTGTATTTGCAATCCCCTTCCAGGGCAATACCGTGATCGGAAGATTTATCCTTCAGTTTAAGCAGTTCGGTGTTGTTGAAGTGGTTGCCACCATCATCGGTATAATCGTAATGGATGCCTTTTTCGTTCTCCTTAATACGGGACGTCTCAGACAGGCGGAGATCCTTGCTGAGCAGGAGCGTTCCACTGACGAGCTTATGAGGATCATTGAGACCAAGGCGGAGGAAGCTAGAAAGGCTACCAAGACAAAGTCGGATTTCCTTGCCAGCATGTCCCACGAGATCCGTACTCCCATTAACTCGGTTCTCGGTATGAACGAGATGATCCTGAGAGAGACTCAGGAGCAGGATATAAGAAGGTATGCGGAGGACATCCAGCACGCCGGAAATATGCTTTTAAGCCTTATAAACAACATACTTGACTTCTCCAAAATCGAGTCGGGTAAGATGGAGATCCTGCCTGTAAAATACGATCTCAGTGCTCTTATCAACGATACAAGGATCTTTGTTGCCAACAGAGCGAAGCAGAAGGGGCTTGCCTTTAAGGTAAATGCCGCGAAAGACCTTCCGAGGACTCTCTACGGAGACGAGATCAGGATCAAGCAGATAATCATGAACATCCTGACAAACGCCGTGAAATACACCGAGAAGGGATCGATACTCTTTTCGGTTGATTTTGACAAGGCGGACGAAAGATCAATCTTCCTTAAGATCTCCATTTCCGATACCGGACGCGGAATGAAGAAGGAGGATCTTGAAAAACTCTTTGCTCCTTTTGAACGAATCGAGGAACTGAGAAACAGACATATTGAAGGTACCGGACTTGGCATGAGTATCGTTCAGCAGCTCCTTGCCATGATGGGAAGCCGTCTTACTGTTAAGAGTAGCTACGGCGAAGGCTCAACCTTCTCATTCTTCGTAAGACAGGAAGTCATCGACTGGACGGAGATCGGAGATCTTTCTTCCAGCTCAACAATAAAGGGTAAAGGAAAGCAGTCCGCTACCGAGCAGTTTACGGCGCCGGATGCAAAGATCCTTGTTGTTGATGATATAAAGATGAACCTTAACGTTATTGTCGGTCTATTAAAGAGGACCAAGATACGTGTTGATACAGCTCTTTCAGGAGAAGAGGCCATCAGAAAGATGCACGAAGTGGAGTACGATATCATCTTTATCGACCACATGATGCCTGAGATGGACGGTATCGAAACCCTTCAGAGGATAAAGAAGGATTACAGCATCTTAGGCGGCGACAAGCCAACAGTTGCCCTTACCGCAAATGCAATTTCGGGAGCCAGGGAATTCTACCTCCAGAACGGCTTTGTGGGATATCTTTCAAAACCTGTTGATTCGAAGCTTTTGGAGAAGACCATCATGGAACTTTTGCCCAAGGAATTGATCGCAACAGGATTAAAAGATACTGAAGAGGAATATTGAAAGATAAGCAAGAATATAGTACAATAAACGTTGGCCTGTTTTCAGACGTAAATAAAAATATTTAGTTGTTTTAATAAAGGAGAAATAAAATGGTTAAGGCAGTAGTTGGCGCCAACTGGGGTGACGAAGGAAAGGGAAAGATCACTGATATGCTTGCTGAAAATGCGGATATCATCATTCGCTTTCAGGGAGGAGCAAACGCAGGACACACCATCGTTAACAAGTATGGTAAGTTCGCACTTCACACTCTTCCTTCAGGAGTTTTCTATGATCACACCACCAGCATTATCGGAAACGGCGTAGCTCTGGATATAGAGAAACTTTTCAACGAGATCAAGTCCATTACTGATCAGAATGTTCCCATGCCTAAGATCTTAGTCAGCGACAGATGTCAGATCGTAATGCCCTATCACGTACTTTTCGATGCATACGAGGAGGAGCGTCTTGCAGGTAAGTCCTTCGGATCTACCAAGTCAGGTATCGCACCTTTCTATTCAGATAAATATGCAAAGATCGGCTTCCAGGTAAGCGAACTTTTCGACGAGGAGCTTTTAAAGGAGAAGGTTAAGAGAGTATGCGACCTTAAGAACGTACTTCTTGAGCACCTTTATCACAAGCCCGCTATCGATGAGAACGAGCTCCTTGAGACTCTTCACAGATATCGCGATATGGTTAAGCCTTATGTTTGCGATGTATCAGCATTCCTTGACAATGCAATCAAAGAAGGCAAGACCATTCTTCTTGAGGGTCAGCTTGGAACATTAAAGGATCCCGATCACGGAATCTATCCTATGGTTACTTCATCATCTACCCTTGCAGGTTACGGTGCAGTAGGAGCAGGACTTCCTCCCTACGAGATCAAGCAGATCATCACCGTTTGCAAGGCATATTCTTCAGCAGTTGGTGCAGGTGCATTTGTTTCAGAGATCTTCGGCGACGAAGCTAACGAATTAAGAGAGCGCGGAGGAGACGGCGGAGAGTACGGTGCTACCACTCACAGACCCAGAAGAATGGGATGGTTTGACTGCGTAGCAAGTAAGTACGGATGCAGACTTCAGGGAACCACTGATGTTGCATTTACTGTTCTCGACGTACTTGGATATCTTGATGAGATCCCTGTATGTGTAGGATATGAGCTTGATGGCGAAGTTATCACCGACTTCCCTGTAACCGCAAAGCTTGAGAAGTGCAAGCCTGTTCTTAAGAAGCTTCCCGGATGGAAAACCGAGATCCGCGGTATTAAGAAGTATGAGGATCTCCCCGAGAACTGCCGTGCATATATTGAGTTCATCGAAGGTCAGATCGGTTATCCCATCACCATGATAAGCAACGGACCCGGAAGAGATGATATCATCTACAGAGAGTCCCCTTTAAAGAAATAAAAATTATTAAAGGTTTGGTGCGGTAAATGAGAGCATTAAAGTCTGATTTGCCTATATCGATAAATAGGATCTTTAAACGTATATCAGAAGCCAGGGCTGCCGGTGCAGCTCTGGTTTCCGTGCGTTATTTAGCTGTTTTTCTGTGCCTTCTATTTCTTGGTACGGCGATCCGCGTGGACTCATACGCTGCGGATTACGCTTCAGAGTACAGCGGTATCGTCTATAACATCGAAAACAAGCTGGGTAGCAGTGAAGTAAATGCCATTGTTCAGATAGACGATGGTTATATGTGGATCGGAACCTACACCGGCCTATATCAGTTTAACGGTAACAGTTTTACAAAGCTGGAGCTGGATGACAGGATCCACAGCGTTATGTCCCTTCTTCCAAACGGACGGGACGGAATCTGGATCGGAACAAACGATGCCGGTCTTCTTTACTATTCTTTTAAAACCGGGGAAGTTATCAGTTACACCACTGCTGACGGCCTCGGCTCAAACTCCGTTAGAAGTCTTTGCTACGGAAAATCCGGAGAACTTTACATCGGAACAAATTCATATCTCTCTGTTTTGTCGGAAGATAACGTGCTTACGACTTATGCCGGAAGTGCCGATCTTTACTACATCAGAGATATTTCATGCCGCGCTGACGGAAGCATTGCGGTTGTTTCAAACGGCGGAACCGTATTTATCATTAAAGACGGCGTTATCAGCCAGTCCTTTAAGAGAGAGGATGCGGGATCCAGCTTCACCAGTGTTAAGTATATGTCCGGCGGAAACCTTATGATGGGTGGCTCAGATGGAGTCATCTTTATCGGACATGTTACCGGAAACAATATAAACGTTGAGAAGTACAAGGATGCTTCTTATGTGGGCTCTGTTTCCAAGATGTATGAAAACAAAGAGGGAAATCTTATTATTGCGGGAGATGCGGGCCTTGGATTCTTTGACCAGGTGGGACGTTTCCACAATATCTACAGATCGGATTTCAACAATTCAATCTGCGGCCTCTGCGAGGACTATCAGGGCAACCTTTGGGCTTGTTCCTCAAGACAGGGAATCCTTAAACTTTCAAAGAATCCCTTTACCAATATTTTCTCCGTTGCGGGAATCGAGAACAAGGTAGTTAACTGTATCATCAACAAGGATGGTTATTTCTACATCGGTTGTGATGACGGTCTTGTGATCCTCAGCGCATCCACCTACAAACAGATAGATAACGAGGCGCTTGATATCCTGAATGATGTCAGGATCAGGCATATCTACGAGGATACCGACGGTAACCTTTGGATCTCCACCTACAGTCCTTTGGGACTTGTTTTCTACGATGGAGAAGAGGCAAAGTCCATTACCAAAGAGGACAACGGTTTAAGCGGAAACAAGGTTCGTCTTGTTACTCAGCTTTCAAACGGAGAGATCCTTGTTGCTACTTCCACCGGCCTCAGCTACATAAAGGACGGAGAGGTCATCCGCACAGTTGGAGCGGAAGAAGGCATTGAAGTTGAGCAGATCCTTTGCCTCTACGAGACTGAGGACGGAAAGGTTTATGCCGGAAGCGACGGCGGTGGAGTTTATGTTCTCGAAGATGGAGAGGTAGTCGACTGCATCAATGAAAAGCAGGGCCTTACGGGACTTGTTATCCTTCGTATGGTTTCATATGGGGACGACATGTTCTTTGTTACGGGTTCAGATATTTTCCTGTATAATGACGGTGCATGTAAGGCACTTCGCAATTTCCCTCACAGCAATAACTACGACATCATCTTTTCTGCGGATGGAAAGGCGTGGGTTACTTCCAGCGCCGGAGTTTATATCGTCAGTGAAAAAGATCTTGCAAAGGACAGCGATTATATAGCGGATCTGTTAAATACATCAAGAGGCCTGAACACCACTCTTATTGCAAATTCCTGGAATTATCGGGACGCAAGCGATCATGTATACCTTTGCTGCGCTACAGGCGTTAAGATGATCCAGATGCAGAGCTATTCCGTTATCAATGATGATTTTGATGTTGATATAAGAGAAGTAAAACTGGATGACGCCGCCATCGAACCGGATGAAGCAGGAGTCTACCAGATAACTTCCGATACAAAGCGTATCACCTTTACTCCCGCGATCCTTAACTATTCCCTCGCCAACCCGTATGTAAGGATGTACCTTGAGGGATTTGAGGACGACGGAATCATTGTATCCCAGTCAGATCTTTCTGAGGTAAGCTATACAAACCTTTCTTTCGGTAATTACGTTTTCCATATCCAGGTTCTTGATAATTACATGAACGTGGTCAAGGAAAAGACCGTAGTTGTTCACAGACAGGCAAGGATCACCGAGAGATATATTTTCTGGGTAGGACTTGTACTTGTCGTTATCATCGTTCTTATGGCTGTTACCTGGGCTATTGCCGAGAGAAGAAACAACGCCCTTATCAAGAGCCAGTACAACCAGATCGAGAAGGCAAAGGAAGAGGCGGAAAAGACCAGTGAGTACAAGACTCAGTTCCTTGCCAACATGTCCCACGAGATCCGTACCCCCATCAATACCATCATGGGTATGGACGAGCTCATACTTCGTGAGAATGTTTCAAGCCAGGTAAGACAGTACGCAAATGATATTTATATTTCAGGCGATTCGCTCCTTAATATCGTAAATGATATTCTTGACCTTTCAAAGATCGAGTCCGGAAAGATGAATCTTGTTGAGGTGGATTACAGTACCTCCGATATGCTGAAAGAGCTTGGACACCTCTTAAAGGTTAAGGCAAACGAAGCAAAGCTTTCCGTCATCCTTGATTTTGATGAAAAGCTGCCTGAGAAGCTTCACGGCGACAATAACCGTATTAAGCAGATCATTACAAACCTTATTACCAACGCCGTTAAATACACTGAGGAAGGCTCTGTAACCTTTAAGGTGGAGTGCCTCGGAGAAGCGGGCGGAAATGCGGATATAAGGGTTTCCGTAATCGATACGGGAATCGGTATCAAGCCCGAGGATATGAACAGACTCTTTGTTGAGTTTGAGAGGCTTGATGAAGAGAGAAATCATAATGTCAAAGGAACGGGACTTGGACTTGCCATTACCAAGCAGCTCCTTGAACTTATGAATTCAAGACTTGAAGTGGACAGTATTTACGGAGAAGGTTCAAACTTCTTCTTTACCATTACCCAGAAGGTTGTTAACTCTGACACCATTGGTTCGCTGGATGTTACCGCCGAAGGTGAAGATGAGTTTGTGGCTTACAAGCCCAGCTTTATCGCACCTGATGTCAGCATCCTTGTTGTGGACGATACGCCTCTTAACCTTGCAGTCATCAGAGGACTCTTACGTTCCACACAAGTGCATATTGACACCGGAGAGAGCGGACTTGTTGCTCTTGAAAAGGTTAAGCAGAGAAGATATGACCTTATCCTTCTTGACCATATGATGCCTGAGATGGACGGTATTGAGACCTTGGAACAGCTTAGCCGCACCAACCATAAGTGCATGGGCGTTCCCGTTATCGTTCTTACCGCAAATGCTATCGCAGGTGCTAAAGAGAATTACTTAAAGATAGGCTTTACGGATTATCTTTCAAAGCCTGTTTCAGGTAAGGATCTGGAGGCTATGCTTAAGAGATACCTTCCTCCTTCAAAGGTTCGTGAGCCCGACAGGGAAGAGGAAAAACAGGCATCAAAGCCTGAGGGAGCAGGAGAAGAAGGATTTGGAAAAGTTCGCCTTGTTAATCCCGATAAGGGCAGGAGCTATTGTGCCGGAGACAGCGAACTTTACAAGAGCGTTCTTGGACTCTTTGTTGAGGAATACGAGACTGAACCGGCTAACCTTCAGAAGTATCTGACCGAGAGGGATGGCAAGAAGTTCGTTACTCATGCTCATAAATTAAAGAGCTCCGCAAGAACCATTGGTGCGGATGAACTTTTTGAAAAAGCAAAGGATCTTGAGGACGAAGGTAAGGCTGAGAACTGGGATGCAATCAAGAGAAAACTCAGTTCAGTTATGGAACTTTACCTTGATGTCGTCATGGAGATCAAGAATAAGATGCTTTAATGGTTTTGTGGAATTATGACAGGAACTATTTTAGATTATTTAATTGAATACGGAGATGTACCTTTCTCCGAGATGCGTTTTACGGAAGTGGATGCAGCAATTCTCTGCAAGCTTTCCTACTTTAGATTTGACGGACTTGTCCCTGATATCGACTTGGACATGCCCTCTGTTTCCCTTGCGAATATTCTTCTCATGGAAAACGGGGATGATATTTTCGAGAAGGGAAGATATGAGGATACATCCCGCCAGATGGTGAGCCTTATGCTTAAGGGAAGGCGCTTTGCCGACCTTCGTCTTGCATGCTTTTCTAAGTGTACCGACAAGGAAAGTCAGACTCAGTTTGCAGCCATTACTTTTATGACCGGTCCAAGAAGGATGTACGTGGTCTTCAGGGGAACGGACAATACACTTATCGGTCTTAAGGAAGACTTTAACCTTCTTTATACGGATCATGCCAAGTGCCACGATTATGCGGTGGATTATCTTACAAGAGTAAGCAAGAAGTTTAGGCATAAAATGTATGTTGGAGGCCACTCAAAGGGTGGCCACCTGGCTGTTTATGCCTGCATGCACATGCCGCCGGATATTCAGGAGAGGATCCACAGGATCTATTCCCTTGACGGATTGGGACTTAGACCTAAGCTTATGCAGGACGGAAAGTTCAAGGCTATCGAAAGCAAGCTATTTAAACTTCTTCCCCAGTCGTCTCTTATCGGAATGATGCTTGAAGACGACGACCATTACGAAGTGGTCAGGAGCAGCGCTTTTTCTTTGTTCCAGCATAATGTTTATACCTGGCAGGTGGACGGTAAAAAGTTCATCCGTGAAAAGAAACTGGCGCGAAATGCAGTGTTTATCGAGCATACATTTAACGGCTGGGTTGAGAGTCAGGATGACTATAACCGTAAGCTTTTTATTGACGGTATCTACAGCCTTATCGACGCCTGCGAAGCCGAGAGTTTCGGAGAACTTATCGGCGACGGCGGCAAGAGATTCGGAGTTATCCTTGAAGGCATCAAAGAACTTGATGATGCGAGCAGAGAGCAGCTTGCCACGGTCTTTAAAGCCTTTGTCGTTGTAGCAAAGTATTATTTCAAAGCAGACGTTGAAGAAGACGTAAAGCAGAATGTCAACAGTGAGCGAAAGAAAATTGCATCTTCAGGGGCGAAAGTCTTGAAAAAAGGGAAAAAGGTAATAACCAAAGGCACTGATGTGATCAAGAAGGTTATAGATAATTAAGGCTTAAAGTGGTATAATAATGCCTTGGATTTTATCCTTTTAGGTATTCTTTATTTTTTTCGAAAGGAGGCAAGGATAAGATGGATATTGCAGCAAGATTGCAGGAAGAACTGGAAGTCGAAACCGTCTTTACGGCCCATATCGGCAAGCTGGATATTCCCGTCAACGAATCGACGGTGGTAACCTGGATCCTAATTGCTGTTGTCCTTGTCATATGCTTGATCTTTGGCACTAATCTCAAAGTCAAAAACATTTCCAAGAGACAGGCTGTATCGGAATTCATAGTTACAAAATTAGAGAGCCTTGTGGCAGGAATGATCGGAGAAGAGGGGAAAGGCTATGTTCCTTATCTCTTGGCGGTTTTCATTTTCCTGATCTTTTCCAACACCGCAGGAATATTTGGTTTCAAGCCACCCACGAAGGATCTTAACGTAACCGCGGCATTGGCTGTTATGAGCATTCTTCTGGTACAGTTCGCAAATATAAAAAAGAACAATCCCTGGGGCTGGATAAAGAGCTTTACCAAGCCCATCGCGGTGGTTACGCCCATTAATATTTTGGAACTTGTGATCAAACCGCTTTCGCTGTGCATGCGACTTTTCGGAAACGTCCTTGGTGCATTCATCATCATGGAACTTCTGAAAATGGTGGTGCCGGTGGGAATACCCATGGTATTCGGCTTGTATTTCGATCTCTTTGACGGAATACTTCAGGCTTATGTTTTTGTATTTTTGACTTCTTTGTACATTAAAGAGGCTATTGAATAAAGGGAGGACTTAATATGTTAGCAATCGGAGCAGGAATCGCAGCACTTGCATGTATCGGAGCAGGTCTCGGAATAGGAATCGCAACAGGAAAGGCAGTTGATGCAACCGCACGTCAGCCTGAAGCAAACAGCAAGATAATGACCACACTTATCCTTGGTGGCGCACTTTCAGAGGCTACCGCAATCTACGGATTCGTTATCGGTATCCTTATCATCTTCATGCTCAAGTAATTTCGGAGCTTAAAGAAATCTGTGTAGATTCTCTATGAGGAGAAAAATATGCTTAAGGTAGACATTAATATTTTATTTACGGTAATAAATCTCTTATTACTCTTTTTCGTAATATGGAAGTTCCTGTTTAAACCTGTTAAGAAGGTCATCGCCAAGAGACAGGAAGAAGTACAGAATTCCTATGACGAGGCTGAAAAGGCCAAGGTTGAGGCTGAGGCGATCAAGGCCGAGTATGAAGAGAACATAAAGAATGTTGAGGGTGAGAAGGCAGCCATCCTTAGAGAGACCCGTGTCCAGGCAAATGATGAGTACAACAAGATCATCAGCGATGCGGAAAAGGAAGCAAGCGGCATTATCGAAGCTGCAAAGCATGATGCAAAAGAGGCTTCCGATAAACTTCGTAAGAAGGCTAACGAGGATATCAGCGATCTTCTTACAGAAGCAGTTTCTAAGATTGCGCTTACCAAGCAGGATCCCGAAGCAGACAGAAAACTGTTCGACGACTTTTTAAGCAAATCAGGTGAGTAAAAGTGGCGAAGAAGAAAAAGAATTTCGAATGTATTCTCCGGTATGTTACTGAGCCAACCCCTGAACAGCTGGAGAAGTTTAAAGATTTTGTATATAAGAAGTATGTGAGCGAGGAACTTCCCGAAGAGCTCATTACTTTTGAAGCAATAGAAGATAAGAGCCTTGGAGGCGGATTTATATTATCTTGCGGTAACGAGATCTACAACTGGTCCACCGAAGGAAGAACCCGTCAGTTCACCGAGGCAGTAGGAAAAGTAAGAAAGTACATGGTGTCCGATATGGATGTCATGTCTGTTTTGCGTACTACGGTAGAAGAGTTTGACTTAACGGCGCGCTATCGTCATGTAGGTAAGGTTTCTTACGTCGGCGACGGTATCGCAACTGTCGTTGGACTTCCCCATGCGGCATACGGCGAGATACTTTTGTTTGAGTGCGGCATCAAGGGAATGGTCCAGGACATCAGACAGGATGAGGTCGCTGCAATTCTCTTCGGATCCGACAGAGAGATAAGGGTGGGAAGCCGTGTTGCAAGAACAAAGCGCAGCGCCGGAGTACCCGTTGGTGATGATTTCCTTGGAAGAGTCATTAATGCTCTGGGAGACCCCATTGACGGAAAAGGGCCCATCGAGGAGACGGAGTACAGACCTATCGAGCACGAGGCTCCTTCTATCGTAGACAGAAAGAGCGTTGATACTCCCATGGAGACAGGTATCCTTTCAATTGATTCCATGTTTCCCATCGGCCGCGGACAGCGTGAACTTATCATCGGAGACCGTCAGACCGGAAAGACTTCAATTGCTCTTGATACCATCATCAACCAGAAGGGCAAGAACGTTATCTGCGTTTATGTTGCCATCGGTCAGAAGGCATCAACCGTAGCAAAGCTTGTTGAGAATCTTAGAAAGCATGATGCTCTTGAATACACAATCGTTGTCAATGCATCTGCTTCGGAAGCTGCACCCATGCAGTATATTGCACCTTATGCGGGATGCTCTCTTGCAGAGTATTTCATGAATAAGGGCAAAGATGTTCTGATCGTTTATGACGATCTTTCAAAGCATGCAGTTGCTTACAGAGCACTTTCACTTTTGTTGGAGAGACCTCCGGGAAGAGAAGCTTACCCCGGTGACGTTTTCTATCTCCACTCAAGACTTCTTGAGAGAAGCGCAAGATTAAACGATGCTCAGGGAGGCGGATCGATCACGGCTCTTCCCATCATCGAGACCCAGGCGGGAGACGTATCTGCATACATTCCCACCAACGTTATCTCAATAACCGATGGTCAGATCTATCTTGAAAGCGCTCTCTTTAATCTGGGCTTCAGACCTGCTGTAAATGTTGGTCTTTCAGTATCCCGTGTAGGCGGTGCAGCCCAGACCAAAGCCATGAAGAAGGCTGCGGGAAGCATAAGGATCGACCTCGCACAGTTTAGGGAGATGGAAGTCTTCACACAGTTCTCGTCAGACCTTGATGCTACCACTAAGGCGGCTCTTAACCACGGAGATATCCTGATGGAACTTTTAAAGCAGCCTCTCGGTCATCCTCTTAGCATGGCGGAGCAGGTCATCACTCTTGTGGTTGCCAACGGACATGCCATGGAAGATGTTCCTGTCAGCAAGGTTAAGGAATTCCAGATGGGACTTTTAAAATACATGGATGAAAACTATGGCGAGATCGTTGCTGAATTAAAGACCAAAGCAGCTATTGATGATGATATAAGAGACAGGATCATCGAGGCCGCAAAGGAGTATAAGCATACCTTTTTGGAGGGATAATCCTTGGCAAACATACGTGAGATATCGGGACGTATTAGAAGTATCCACGATACCGAGAAAATTACAAATGCCATGTATATGATCTCCTCTACGAAATTGCGTAAAGCACGTAAGGAACATGAAGGTAACCTGCCTTATTTCGAGGAACTGAACAGGATGTACGCAAGGATCACCGCTTCTACAACGGAGCTTAACAACGTATTCCTGGATGAACGTCCCGAGAAGAAGGGCATGGACCGGACGGTGGCCATAGTTGTCATCACAGCCGATAAGGGCCTTGCGGGAGCCTATAACCACAATGTTTGTAAGCTCGCCGAGCATGTCATGGAAATGACCGGGGCCAACAATAAGCTTTATGTGGTAGGTGAAGTTGGAAGACAGTATTTTGCCTCAAAGCATGTTCGCATGTCGGGACAGTTTAAGTATAGCGCCCAGAATCCTTCACTCCACAGAGCAAAGCTCATCGGCAATTACATCCTTGAAAGATACCTTGACGGCAGGATGGATGAAGCATACATCGTCTTTACTCAGATGAAAAACAATATCTCCAGTGAAGCGGTGGCTATGAGAATACTACCCCTTACCGACGAACTGCCGGATGCCGCGGGGGAACATGATTTCAGCGGGGCAACCCATGTTAATTTCCATCCCACACCGGAAGATGTTCTTAACAATGTTGTTCCCAACATGATCGTGGGAGATATATACAGCGCTCTTGTTGAGTCTTTTTGCTCAGAGCAGAACGACCGAATGATGGCGATGGATACGGCAAACAAAAATGCGGAGGAGATGGTCAGGGAACTTTCCATCCAGTACAACCGCGAAAGACAGGCTATGATAACCCAGGAGATAACTGAAGTCATAGCGGGAGCGAAAGCTCAAAAGAAAAAGAAGGAAAGAAAGAAACTTGCCTTGGAAAATGACTTGAAATAAGACATAAAAGGCATGGAGAAAGGAGGCCGGCGAAATATGGTAAACATATCCAATAAAGGATACGGACGAATTGCACAGGTTATGGGACCGGTCGTAGACGTTGAGTTTGAGGAGGATTGCCTCCCTTATATAAAAGACGCATTGGAAGTACGCGTAGGCAGTAAAAAACTGGTGATGGAGGTTGCGCAGCACCTAAGCGAAGGCATGGTGCGTTGCATTCTCTTGGGACCCAGCGAAGGCCTTGCCAAGGATATGCCTGTCAGAGCGACGGGAGACGGTATCAAAGTACCCGTTGGTGAGCAGACTCTCGGTAGGATATTTAATGTTCTCGGAGAAACTTTGGACGACGGCGAACAGGTAAATGGGGAGAGATGGGTCATCCATCGTCAGCCCCCCGAGTTTTCAGAACAGAGCCCCGTTCAGGAAATCCTTGAGACAGGTATTAAAGTTATCGATCTTCTTGCTCCTTATTCAAAGGGTGGAAAGATCGGACTTTTCGGAGGAGCCGGTGTTGGTAAGACTGTCCTCATTCAGGAACTTATAACCAATATCGCAACCGAGCACGGCGGATATTCCATATTTACCGGTGTCGGAGAGCGTTCAAGAGAGGGTAACGATCTTTGGACGGAGATGAAGGAGTCGGGAGTTCTTGAAAAGACCGCACTTGTTTTCGGACAGATGAATGAGCCACCGGGATCGAGAATGAGGGTTGCGGAAACAGGCCTGACTATGGCAGAATATTTCCGTGACGTAAAAAATAAAGACGTCCTTTTATTTATTGATAATATATTCAGATTCATTCAGGCGGGTTCTGAGGTTTCGGCGCTTCTTGGCCGTATGCCTTCAGCTGTTGGTTATCAGCCCACCCTGGCTACCGACCTTGGTGAACTTCAGGAGAGGATCACATCAACTAAGTACGGTTCCGTTACATCCGTTCAGGCAGTTTATGTTCCTGCAGATGACCTTACCGATCCCGCACCTGCCACTACATTTGCACATCTTGATGCAACCACCGTTCTTTCAAGAAAGATCGTAGAACAGGGTATTTATCCTGCGGTTGATCCTCTTGAATCAACTTCAAGACTTCTTGAGCCCGATGTGGTTGGTGAAGAGCACTATGAGGTTGCAAGAAAAGTTCAGGAGATGCTCCAGAACTATAAGGAACTTCAGGATATCATTGCCATCCTTGGTATGGATGAACTTTCCGAGGAGGACAAGACTACGGTTTACCGTGCCCGTAAGATCCAGAGATTTTTATCCCAGCCCTTCCATGTGGCTGAGAACTTTACAGGTGTTCCCGGTGTTTATGTGCCCCTTAAAGAGACGATCAAGGGCTTTAAGGCTATAATAAACGGAGAGATGGACGATTATCCCGAAGCAGCTTTCTTTAACGTCGGAACCATCGAGGACGTTAAGGCAAAAGCCAAAAAGATTGAAGAAGAGCAGGCGGACTCGGAAGCGGAAAGCTAAGCGGTAATTGATATGAGCGATAGTTTTTATCTTAAAATACTTGCCATGAATAAGGTACTGTATGAGGGAAAAGCTCAGTCTGTGATCTTCCCGGCTCCCGACGGCGAATTCCAGATCATGGCTCATCACGAGAATGTGGTGGTTGCCTTAAATGAAGGAACCGCAAGGATCAAGACGGAAGATACGGGCGAATGGATAGATGCTGTAGTCGGAGCAGGGCTCGTGAATGTAGACAACGGTATTGTAACCCTTCTTGCAGACTCTGCCGAGTGGCCCGGGGATCTTGAGAGGGCGAGAGCTCTTGAAGCCATGGAGAGGGCAAAGGAAGAACTCAGACAGGATTCGAGTATTCAGGAATATAATGCAACGCGTGCCACACTGGCAAGGGCAATGGTTAGATTGTCAAAGCCTCTGAACGCACCATTGGAGTAATATGGCGCAAAAAAACAGTAAACTAAATCTAATATTGCAGGCAGTATCTCTTGTAGGGATACTTGTGCTTGTTGGATTCGTGTTCTATATGCAGTCACAGTACAAGTTCGTACTTGAAGATATGGACTACATGAAGAACTTTGCTACAGGTGAAAAACTGCAGTCTCTTTCGGATGTTTTTAAGAGCATTCCCGGGATCATGAGAAAGGGCGGCAGTTCTTTATCTTTGTTTGTGCTACAACTTATCCTGCTGGCAGGAGAGAAGGCTGCGGACTTTATCAATATGGCAGCCATACTCATAGTTGTATTTTTACTGAGTCGCTGCAGTGGAGCCAAGAGAACCAATGTGTTCTTTATCGCCCTTCCTTTCTTCTTTATGTTCTCTTTGAACGCAGATTGGAAGTATTCCTATCTTTGGGAATTCGGTATCGTTAACTATGTTTTCCCCGCAATTCCATTCCTCATCTTTTTATATATGGTGATCTACGAGATTGCCATTGGTGAGAAGCCGGAAGGTAATTTAGGTCTCAGGGCTTTACTTGGATGCTGTTGTGCTTTTGCGGCATCATGGGCAAACGGATCCTACGGACTTGTTGTTTTATTTACATGTATTTTCTCCATCATCCTTTTCGAGGCTGTTCTCGGAATCAGAGCAAGGGGATGGATCTTTGTGGCAGCAGGCTTTTCTGTTGCCGGACTTTTCCTGTATCTGCTTAACAGCGGAAACTTCGGAAAGAATTCCGTAATGAGTTCTTCTTATTTGGATTTCAGCATTTTCCCTGCAGTTGTTCTTGCACTTTTAATGCTGGCTGTTCTTTTAAGGAGCGGCGGCTGGCTCAACGCAGTGCATCTTCTTATCATCGGAGTTATGTGCTTTTGCGTGGCAGCAAGATTTATTTTGCAGTTTATTCCGGGAGTGGCAACCAACGGAATTCAGGTTTTGGCAATGCTTGTTTCCATAGTCCTTTTCTCAAATCTTTTGAGAAGCTTTATGGGAGAGCACAAGAAGGCAGTTATCTGGGGCTATCTAATTTCCCTTTGCGCCTTTTTATTTATCATACTTACAATGCTTGGTGAGATAGGAGGAATAAGCTGATGCAGATAAAATTCCCTCCTTTCCTTAAAAAGAATCCTTTCGAGATCTTCCAAAAGATTGAAAAGCCTTTGTTTGCCATCATCATTATCGGAATGCTGATGCTGAGAGCATGGTATTTCGGAAACAGTACAAGCGAAAAGGGCTTTGTTCCCGAAGTTGCATTTGGCGGTCTTTTTGCGATTGAGATCATCATAGCAATAGTGTTCCTTGTCATGGGGGGCACCAGGCTTTCACAGCTTGCAAGATTTGTCATTCTATACAGCGCATTTATGCCCAAGATCAAATTCCTATATCTTGAGAGAATGTCGAATTTAAAGCTTTTGTTCGAGGTAAGAGACGACTTCACCAACGGCCGTCTGATCAATGCCATTGCACTTTGGTACCCTGAGCTTACAGGATTCCTTGTAATGCTTGTGCCTTTTATCATCGTGCTCATCATTTCTGCAATTAACGGCGATGAAAATATGGAAGTTAAGATCTCGCGCAAGACATTTGTGATAATGGTCATTTTGATCGTTCTCAACGCATTCTTAAGTCTTCCTTTTGCAAACTTTACCAATATCGGTAATTATGTGATCAGTTTTATCCTTGTCAGCGGAATCTGGAAGCTTTGGGAAGGAATCAGAAGAAGAAAATCTCTTGAGCCCATGCCGGTTGTTGCCTGGGCAGAGATCCTGCTTTTCCTTGCCCTTTTCTTAAAAGGAATCGTGGAATCATGAGGAGATTTATATTCATCATTGGAGGAACAGAGACTCTCGGATACTTTTCTCTGCAGATGGCTGAATATTTTATGTCCATCGGCAGGGAAGTATTTTTATGGGATATGAGAAAGCCTGTGAAGAGCATAGAGGCTTTTGAAGATCTCGACAATCCGGGGAACTCTGTTCTTATTACGTTTAACTTTACGGGGCTTAATGCTGAGGGTCAGTTCGGCAGAGGGCTTGTAAATATCTGGGATGATTACGGGATCGAGAAGATCTGTATCATGGTTGATTCCCCGGTATATTATTACCGCCAGCTTTCTTCGGATATTCAAAATCTAAAGCCGGTCTGCATCGACAGGTATCACAAAGCGTTTGTTGAGAAGTACTATCCTCAGTACGGTGAAGTGCTATTTATGCCTCTTGCAGGAAACAGACCTGTTTCTTCTTTATTTGCCGGCCCCGGAATTCTTAAGCCGGGAGATGTATCCTATTTTGAATTTAATGAATCCCATTTTGAGGATTTTGATAAGTGGAACAAAAGGAATATTCCTTTCTTGTTCATCGGAAATTATGTGCCTCTTGAAAGTCTCGAACCGTCGGTTAGAAGGCTTGGACCGGATTACAAAGAGTTTATTATGAGCATTGCGGATGAACTGATAAAGAATCCGTCCGAGACATTTGAGAGCGCCATAATGAACAATCTGCGGTCCGAGTTTACGGATTGCGAGGAGGATGAATACCTCCGGGCTGCTTACCAGATGATCTATATCGATCTTTATGTAAGGAATGTTTACAGAGGAAAGATCGTTACTGCCCTTGCGGATGAAGGACTTAAGATCTATTGCACCGGAAAGGACTGGGACAAGGCGCCCTGTAAGCATCCGGAGAACATCATTCATACCGGGGACAGCGTGGTCAGCCTTCAGTGCCTTGAGGCATTGGCAAATTCCAAGGTGTCACTGAATATGATGCCCTGGTTTAAGGCGGGAGCCCACGACAGAGTATTCAGTTCCATGCTCATGGGATGCGGACTTTTATCCGATGGTTCGGAATATCTTGATGAAGTGATCAGCGGTGGAAAAGACTATTTCAGGTATGATCTTTTGAGCCCGGAAGAGACAGCTTTTAAGGTTGCTGATATTGCAAGATCAATGGTTGTTGAACCTGAGAAGGTATATGAGATTGCGATGCAGGGAAGAGAGACTGCTCTTAAGGATCATTTGTGGTGCCACAGGGCAAAACTGGTACATGAAAAATTCATGTTTTAGTCATAGTTTGTTCATAAATATAATATATTATAATAACAAATAGGTGATGCGAGTCACCTATTCTCCCCCCCTCATAAGAAGCATAGTAGAACCTTGGTTCTACTATGTTTTCTTTTATGCAAAAATATATTATATTAATTATAGATTTTTTATGTGAGAGGTTTTTATGGGAAAGAGATCGACGCGAGAAAACAAGAATGAATATCAGTTGGCGAGAGAGGCTCAGGAGCTGACGAGAGAAGCGGCAAGCGAGCTGATGGAGTTTGTGTCCGATGACAGGATTGAGAAGATTGAGAGCGGCAAGAGCCTTCCTCATCCCGACGAGATCCTTCTTATGGCAAAGGCATACAAGGCACCCCATCTTTGCAACTATTATTGCTGCCATGAGTGCCCCATCGGAAAGCAGAATGTTCCCGAGGTACAGTATAAGAGCCTGGCGGAGATAACTCTTGCAATGCTTTCATCTTTGAATTCCATGGATAATTACAAGAATCGTCTTATCGAGATCACATCAAACGGAAGGGTTGATGATGATGAGAGGGAAGACTTCAATACCATTCGTGCAAATCTTGACCAGATCGCGCTTATGACCCAGTCATTAAAGCTTTGGGTTGAGAAGCAGATCGCGGACGGAGAGATGTAATTGTTATCGCCACTGTTGGTTTATGATCACCGGTGGCGTTTTTTATTTGACATAACTTAGAATCTATACTATACTACATAAGTTCTGCGAGGAGTTCGGCCTCTAAATCCTCCTCGTTAAATAAGAAAACCAAGGAGAAAACAATGAAATCAAGTATCAAAGACCTTGCAACAGAGACTAAGCTGTTGCTTCGTAACATTCCATCATTAGTCGTTGCGGCATATATCGTCGCATTAGTTTCAATGAACTTATTGGCAAATAAGATTGTACCCATTAATTCCGAGTATCTTCTTTTAGACTGCGGATTTTTCGTTTCATGGGCTATTTTCCTTACCATGGATGTCATTACCAGACATTTCGGACCCAGGGCGGCAACAATCCTTTCTGTTGTAGGTCTTATCTGCAACCTTCTTGTAGCTGTTCTTTTCTTCTTCTGCGGTCACTTAGGCGGAGACTGGGGAGAATCATATGTTGAGGGAAGCGAAGCTATCATCAATACCGCTCTTAACAATACTATCAGCGGTAACTGGTTCATCGTATTCGGAAGCTCAGTTGCATTCCTTACTTCAGCCCTTGTAAACAACTTCACCAACTTCTTTATCGGAAAGAAGATCGAAGGAAATGTAGCAGGCGAGAAGATCAGTTCTATTAAGGAAGGCAAGAAGAAAAACTTCGGTACCTTCGCACTTAGAAGCTATATCTCTACCTTTATCGGTCAGTTTGTTGATAACCTTGTATTTGCGCTTATCGTAAGCCACACCCTTTTCGGACTTTCACTTCTTCAGTGCATGATCTGTGCTGTTACCGGTGCTGTAGCTGAGCTTTTATTTGAGGTTGTATTCTCACCCCTCGGATACAGGATCACAAGAAGCTGGGAGAAGGACGGCGTTGGTAGAGAGTACTTTGATTTCGTAAAAGAAAGAGAAACTCGCAAGGAAAACCGCGAGGATTCTGCAAAGGCTGTATAAGGAGTTTACTATGCATATTTTGGTAACGGGTTCTTCAAGAGGCATCGGAAAAGCAATCGCTGAAAAGTTTTTGCGAGAAGGCCATAAAGTCAGCGGGTTTGATATCAATCCCGGAAGCATTAATGACAATGGTTATACCCATTACATAGTAGATATAAGAAAGAAGTCCATGTACCCTGAGCTTGAGCCTGTTGATATCCTTATCAACAACGCAGGAGTTCAGAACGCGGACGATATTGCTGTAAACCTTACCGGAACCATTGATATTACTGAAGAGTACGGTATCCATCCCGGTATCAAATCGGTTCTCATGATCGGTTCTGCCTGTGTACATTCGGGATCCGAATTCCCTGTTTACGCAGCCAGCAAGGGCGGTATGGTGACATACGCCAAGAACGTAGCCCTTCGCATCGCACCCTTCGGAGCAACCTGTAACAGCCTTGATTTTGGCGGCGTTATTACAGAGCTTAACGCTCCCGTTATTGATGATGAGAAGATGTGGAACGAGATCATGGAGCTTACTCCTTTAAAGCGCTGGATGAGCGTTGAGGAGACTGCAGACTGGGCATATTTCATTACCGCAGTCAATAAGTTCTGCACCGGCCAAAACATCCTTATAGACGGCCTCGAAGCCGGCAACTCCCACTTCGTCTGGCCCGAAGACTAAAGCATCTTTCAAGAAGACCCGTCGGGTCTTCTTTTTTTGTGGTTTGAACGGGTTTGAAAGATTTTGAGAATTTTTTCAATTAGTTGTTGACAACTGATTATCGATAGTATAATCTATTAGAGGTTAGCAAGGACTAACATTAGTTAACCAAGAAATTTTTACGTAAAAAGGAAGATTGAAATGATGCCACTTAATTTAGCAGATTCCGGCGAGGAGAATATCATAAAGAAAGTAGGCGGATCCCCTGAGGTGAAGAAGCACCTTGAGGATTTGGGATTCGTTCCCGGAGCAACTGTTATGCTCGTTAATACAAATGGCGGAAACGTTATTGTAAATGTAAAAGAATCCAGAATTGCCATCAGCAAAGAAATGGCAATGAAGATAATGGTTTAAAGGGACGGAGGAATGAGAGATGACACTTAGAGACGTAAAAGTCGGCCAGACCGTAAAGGTTTTAAAGCTTACGGGTGAAGGCGCGGTCAAAAGAAGGATCATGGACATGGGAATAACCAAAGGCGTTGAAGTCTATGTCAGAAAGGTTGCTCCTTTGGGAGATCCTATTGAGGTGACTGTTCGCGGCTATGAGCTTTCATTAAGAAAAGCTGATGCCGAAATGATAGAAATTGAGCTTGCAGAAGCTTAAAAGGAGTAGAGAGAATGGAACTTAAGATCGCACTTGCAGGTAACCCTAACTGCGGTAAAACAACTTTGTTTAACGCACTTACCGGTTCAAACCAGTTTGTTGGTAACTGGCCCGGTGTAACAGTAGAGAAAAAGGAAGGTAAGCTTAGAAAGCATGATGACGTTGTTATCACCGACCTTCCCGGAAT